>VOFB01000116.1_pt1 | contig 240116 bp, 153 predicted proteins | sample 5384141 | NCBI WGS metagenome assembly VOFB01 (sample SAMN12384721, study PRJNA508395) | human gut metagenome | isolation source: healthy gut A | host: Homo sapiens | reverse complement strand
AAAAGAAGAACTGAATGCAACAAGAAAAGACCTGCAGGCCAACAAGCGCGAAATGGCGCGACTGCGCAAGGCCATTGATACTGCCAACAGTTGCAGGCATCATGATGACTGTCCTGTGTGCGGGCGGGCTGCGCAAGCAGCAGGAAGAGCACGACGGTGGAGAAGATACAGACGGAATCGGCAAGCACCGACAGCGCGAGCGGAAGCCGACGGGCGGGACTGGTGATGGCGGGTATACCGGCGAGTTCGGTGAAGCTGTCTATACCTGCGGACAGCCTCCGTAAACTTCCTGAAGGTGCCGTGGGCAAGAGCGGACAGGCGAATCTGACCGTAGGCAGCGACGACAGCGGGAACATCGTGGCCGAAGCCTCGTGTGACAGTCTGCAGCAGCTGGTGCTATGGTATGAAGAAGAGCTGGCGCGCATCCGTAGCGAAACCAAGAGCGAAATTTCAAATGACGTTCAAACAGTAGAAAAACGCCCTCCGAACCGGATGCGGACGTTTATCACAGGTGTATTGGCCGGCTTATTGGCCGGTGTGTTATTAACCATCAAACTTTATAAACGATGAACAAGAATTTCATGTACGGCATAGGAGCCGTAAAGTATAAGGATTTCACAATCGGGTATATTGAAAAGAACTCGTTTGACCTGGGCGGCAAGAAACCCGAGGCCGCGAAGATCGAGGCCGAACAGGTGCAGGGTGCCCCGGTGCTGGTCATCCCACAGAGTAACGGCGGCATCGCCCCGACGTTCAATGTGATCCAGATGAACTATTCGAACCTGCACAAACTGCTGGCGGCAGCCTGCATTATAAGAAAGAAGACTCGGAAAAGAAAACTCCGATCGGCTGGACAGCCCCGTCGGAGGTGCTTGTCATGCAGGGACCATGGGAACTCTCCCTCGTGTCCGGACAGAGCGTACTGATTCCCAACGCCACGCTGCTTTCCAATCCTGCAGGCAAGCTGACCCTTACAGAAACCTCCAAGATAGAGGTTACGCTCGAAGTGGCGATGCCGGAGGACGGTTCGCAGCCTTACGGCGTGTTCGATACGGAAGCAATACCGGACGAGTGGGGGCAGTACAAGCTGCCGCCGGCGGAAGCCGCGGCTGCAGCATCGCTCCAAAGTGAGGAGGGCTAACGTATGGCTGACCGTTTGGAACAACTGATAGAGATGGAGTGTGCGGACGCGCTGCTTGACAGCGGCGTGTCCGTACCTCTTAAAAGGTGGAAGCTTCCGTGGCTGAAACGCCCGGTGGAGGTGCGTGTGACGATGAAGCGTCCGAGGCTGTGGGGAGATTCTGCTGGCGAGGGAATACCTGAAGATGGGCGTTGCGCCCGGGTGGCAAGCAAAGGACAAGGTCGAGGAACTGGCCTTTGTAGCGGAACATGGTAAGGCTGTGAGCCGTCTGCTGGCCTATACGGTATGCCGGGGATACGTGTCGCGGCACGTGGGCATCGGGGTGACAGCGTGGGTACTGCGGAACTTTGTGGAGTGGCGTTATCTGACGGCCATGTTCCGAACATTCGAGCGTCTGATGGGCACGAAGGATTTTATGCGTATTATCAGCTCGACAGCGCGGGCGAACCCGATGACTCCGAGACTGAGCCAGGCAAGGAAGGGGAGTTAAGAACCCGGTATGAGGGTTCCCATAGCCCTTTCGGCTTCGTGTGGCAGATTGCATCGGCGACCGGCTGGAGCGTGGATTACATCCTTGATGGGGTGAATTACCAGACGCTGATCATGATGCTGAGCGACGCGCCGCGGTATGTGCGGAAAAAAAAGCAAGGCGGCGGAAACGGTGCTCCCAGACCGGAACACAGCGCCGAGGATGAAGCGAACGATATAGTAGGATTTTTTCAAAGCAAACTGGAATGAGCAAACCTGTAGAAGTTGAATTTTTGATGAAGGACAAACTCACGCCCGGCATGAACAAGGCCGAACGTGAGGCGCTGGAACTGCGTAATACCGTCAGGCTGCTGGAGGCTGAACTGGAAAGGCTGCGCCTTGCCGGGGAGACGGCTGCCCCAATCTGGACCAGAGTGCCAATATCGCGCAGATCCATGCACTGGAGAAGCAGCTTGAGGAATTGCGCGGCAAACTGAAACTGCTGCAGGAGGAATCGGAATCCGTGCAGGTCACCCCTGCAGATGTACCCAACGCGCAGCGCCAGTTGGGCGGGCTTCACAACAGTATCCAGCAGATCGCCCGTGAAATGCCTTCTTTGGCCATGGGACCGCAGATGTTCTTCCTGGCAATCAGCAACAACCTGCCGATTTTTACGGACGAACTGGCCCGTGCCCGCAAGGAATACGATGAGCTGCAGAAGTCCGGCAAGAAGGGCACACCGGTATGGAAGCAGGTCCTGTCCTCGCTCTTTTCCTGGCAGACGGCCATGACCACCGGCATCATGCTGCTGGTAATGTACGGTGATGAAATCTGGGATTGGACGAAAAACCTGTTCAGTGCCAAAAAAGGCGTGGATGAATTCAACATATCACTCAAGGAAATGACCGAGATAGAGAAGGACGGCCGTGCCCAGATGGTGCGTACCCGCTTCGAACTGAAATCGGTCATCGATGAAATAAAGAACTTCACCGGCAGCAAGGAACAGGAAAAGGCGAAGGTGGAGGAACTGAACCGCAAGTACGGGGAATCTTTCGGGTATTATAAAACACTTTCCGAATGGTATGATACCCTTATCCAAAAGAGCGAGGACTATGTACAGGTTCTGCTGCACCAGACCAATGTCCAGAACCTTGTAAAAAAAGCTGCAGAAGCCGATGAAGAGGTGAATAAAATCAAGGCGCAGAAACCGGAAGAGGCGGAAAGCGCCATGGGTTTTTTCGGGAAATGGGGACAATATATCATACAGTCAAGCATGGCAGAATCCGGGCAGTTCTATGACGCACAGGCTGCCATCAAGAAACATGATCAGGAAGCTTATGACGTACTGTTGAAAAATGCCGAAAACAAACGTGACGGTTATCTGAAAAAAGCGGAGGAAGAGGTAAAGAAAGCCGCAGAAGCAGCCAAAAAAGGAAATATCGGTGGGCATATCGACCCCAAGCAGTCCGGGAAGAATCCGGAAGCGGAAGCCAAGCAACGGCTTGCCACAGAGCGTAGGCTGGCGCAGGATCTTGCCGCCCTGCAGGCTGAAAACCGGAAGGAAGAGATAGACCGCATGCAAGCCGGTACCGAGAAGAAACTGGCACAAATCGAATATGACTATAACGCCCGGAAAGAAGAGATAAACCGGCAGGAAGCCGACTGGAAGCGTGAGAACAAGGAAGCCGGTCTTTCTACCGGAGATAACGGACTTACCCGGGAGCAACAGGATGAACTTGAAAAAGCCCGTGCCTCAAACACCGAGTCAAGGAAAAAAGCGGAGGCGGACGTGTACAGGGAAGAGGCGGAAGCCATGCGTGACTATCTGAAGGAATACGGGACCTTCCAGCAGCAGAAACTGGCCATCGCTGAAGAATATGCCGAGAAAATCCGCAAGGCACAGTCCCAGGGCGAAAGACTGACTTTGGAAAAGCAGCGTGATGCGGCTGTGCACAAAGTGGACATGGAATCCCTTACCCAGAAGATAGACTGGGGAGCAGCGTTCGGGGATTTAACCGGCTTGCTTGCAGACCAGATGAAGAATCTGCTTGGCGAACTTAAGCAGTATGTCAAGACGGATGAGTTCAAAAAATCAGGAGCAGCGGATCAGCAGGTCGTTTACGATGCCATTGAACGTATTCAAAGCATGCTCCCCGGTGGCAACGGCACATTGGATTTTGCCCGGCTGCAAACGCAGATGCACGCTTTGGGGGATGCCGTAACACGTGTGCAAAATGCAGAACTGCAGCAGGAAGCGGCATTCATCCGGTTGAAAGCGGCGCAGGCCGATTACAACAAGGCTCTTGAAAGCGGTAACCAGGCAGAAATAGAACGTACCCAAATTGCTCTTCAAACGGCTCAATCGTCCAGCGTTTCAGCTGACGAAGAATACCTGAACGCCACCTCTGAAATGAAGGCGCTTGCCGGGGAGGTGAAAAGTGCCTCCCGGGACACGGTTGACGGATTGAACATGGTATCCAACGGGTTGCACGGCTTTGCGAGCGGAACCTTGCAGGGATCATTTGAAGGAATCCAGAACATGCTTACCGGTCTTTCAAAACTGAATATCGGAGGCAAGGTCGGCGATGCCATCAGCCGGATGTCCGAAACCCTGTCAAGTGCCGGAGTCATCGGGCAGATCATATCGGCCATTCTCTCCATACTGGATTTGCTGAAAGACGGTATTGGCCCGATTATCTCATCATTGATAGACACCATTTTCAATGCGATAACCGGAATACTCGACAATATCCTCAGCGGAGACCTGTTCAAACAGATAGGCGGTTCCCTTGTGAAAGGTATCGGGGGATTGCTGAACACGGTGTCTTTCGGAGGTTTCAACAAACTGTTCGGCATCGGCGGGAACGCCAAGGAAGTGCAGGCGGCTATAGACCGTCTTACAGACCGGAACGAGCTGCTGCAGACCTCGATAGAGGATCTGACCGACACCATCAAGCAGAGCCAGGGGACGAAGAGTGTGGCGGCTTACCGCGACGCGTACAAGATGCAGCAGGAAACGAATTCGAACTACCTGCAGATGGCTATGGCGCAAGCCGGCTACCACGGAAGTCACCACAGCTGGAACTACTACTGGGGCGGTTTCAACCAGGCACAGATAGACAAACTGAGCGGACAGATCGGCCGCCAGTGGGACGGGAACCTGTGGAGCCTGAGCCCGGAGGAAATGAAGGCACTGCGCAGCAACGTGGATATGTGGACGCAAATCCAGAATACCGGTAAGGGAGGCTATGGCGGGCGACTGACCGAGAAACTGGATGACTACATAGACCAGGCCGGCAAGCTGGAGGAACTGACCGACCAGCTGTATGAAGGGCTGACGGGCATTTCGTTCGACGGTATGTACAGCAGCTTCATCGACAACCTGATGAACATGAAGTACGGTGCCAAGGATGCGGCGGAGGATATATCCGAGTACTTCATGCGGGCGATGCTGAGCAACAAGATCGGTGAGATGTACAGCGACAAACTGAAAGGCTGGTGGGAGAAGTTTGGCAAGGCCATGGAGGACAACGAACTGACCGAGGCGGAACGGAACGCGCTGATGGAAGAGTACATGCAGTATATGGATGAAGCCCTTGCCCTGCGTGACAACCTGGCGGCAGCCACCGGTTATGACAAGACGCAGCAGGGCGGTACGAGCCAAAGTGCGAAAGCGGGCGGCTTTACGGCCATGACGCAGGACCAGGGCACGAAACTGGAGGGCATGTTCACCGGCGGGCTGCAGCACTGGAGCAGCATGGACGACCGGCTGGAAAGCGTGGTGGAGAAGATGGACACGGCTGAAGGGCATCTGGCCCGGATAGCCGAGAACACCGGTGTGAGCGCCGGACACCTGGGCGAACTGAAGGAAGTGATAAAGAAAATGATACGTGACGGACTAAAAGTGAAGTGATATGGGCAATATACTGAGCGGACTGGTGCTGGTGAACGGCACGGACATCTGGACGGAATACGGCGTGTTCCTGGTGGAAGACCGGCGCGGGGGCATGGAGAACCTGACGGCCATCCTGACCCCGAGCAAGGCCAAGAAGGATACGGCTGTGGACATACGGGAAGAGCACGGGGAAAAATACAGCCCCGTGCTGACCCCACGGAATGAAGCGCGTGACGTGACGCTGCATTTTGCGCTTTACAACAAGACCCAGGCAGGCTGGATGAAGCAGTACTTTGCCTTTGTGAATTTCCTGAAGCAAGGGAAGGACGGCTGGCTGGAGATCCGTTTCCCCCAGCTGGATCTGCAGCTGCGGGTGAAGTATGCCGACTGTACGAAGTTCACCCCGCTGACCTATCTGTGGACGGAAGGTGTGCATGCCGGAAAGTTCCGGGTAAAGTTCCGGGAACCGAAACCGATTATATAACCATTCAAACGCTATTAGAATATGCTTCTAACGATATATGATAAAGCCGGAACCAAGCGTGCGGATGTGGCCGTGAACGACAGCTCGACGCAAAGCAAGGAAGTGCAGGGAGACAATGTGCTTTCCCTGTCGTTCAGCTATTATGCCTTCCTGCCCCTGGACGTGAACGACTACACGGACTATCTGGGCGAACGGTACTGGCTGACAGAACGCTACACGCCGAAGCAGGTGAGCGATGGTGAATGGGAGTATAACCTGAAGCTGTACGGTATCGAGAGCCTAATCAAGCGGTTCCTGGTGCTGGAGGAGACGACGGACGGGGACACCAACCCCCTGTTTACCCTGACGGCCACGCCCCGCGAGCATGTGGCGATGGTGGTGAAGGCTATCAATAACGGCATGGGCCACATTACTGACTGGAAGACGGGTACGGTGGAAGGTACGGAGCTGATCACGATAGACTACGAGGGGATGTACTGCGACGAAGCGCTGAAAGCCATCGCGGAAAAGGCAGGCGGCAAGGTGGAATGGTGGGTTGAGGGGCAGACTGTGAACGTGTGCCGCTGCGAACACGGGGAAGAAATCACCCTTGGCTATGGCAAGGGGCTGACCTCCCTGGAAAGAGATACGAGCAACACGGCCAAATTCTATACGCGCCTGTTCCCGGTAGGCTCGACCCGCAACATCGATGCGGAGAAATACGGCAGCCCGCGTCTGATGCTTCCCGGCGGCAGGAAGTACATCGAGCAGGGCGTGGAGGAATATGGCATCTATGACCATTACGAGCAGGATGCTTTCAGCGGCATCTTCCCCCGTCGGGTCGGTACGGTGAGCTCGGTTCGCAGCGAGGAGGTGGCAGACGATGAAGGAAACAAATTCACCGTCTATTATTTCCGGGACGGGGAACTGGACTTTGACCCTAACCTGTACGAGCTGGCCGGAGAAACCAAACGTGTGTCGTTCCAGACGGGCGACCTTGCCGGACTGGGAGAAAGCGATGACCACTACTTTGAGGTGAACTACGACAGCGCGGCACGTGAATTCGAACTGATCACCATCTGGCCCTACGATGACGACACCCAGCTGCCGGGCGGCAAGCTGGTGCCCCGAGCAGGCGACACCTATATCCTGTGGAATATCCGGATGCCGGATGAGTATTACCGGCTGGCCGAAGAGGAGTTTGCGGTTGCGGTGGACGAGTACAACCGGGACCACTGGCTGGACATTGCCGCCTACAAAGCCCCGACAGACCCGGTATACATCGAGGAGCACGGCATAGACCTGTTTGTGGGCAGACGGGTGAAGCTGGAGAGCCGGAAGTATTTCCCGGAAAAAGGCTACCGTCAGAGCCGTATCACCAAGATCAGCCGCAAGGTGAACGAACCCGGGCAGATGGACATCGAGATAAGCGATGCGCTGCAGGTGGGCAAGTTCGACAAGGTGACGGACAGCATCGGTGCGCTGAAAAGCTATACGAAATCAAAGACGGAAGGCGCTGCCCTTCCGGACATCATACGAAGCTGGGACAAGACGCTGCCCACGGACAACAACCTGTTTTCCGCCCGGCGCAGCCAGAAAGAGTTCCTGAGCAAGAACCAGCCGGACACAGCCAAAGAGTCCATCCGCTTCCTGAAGGGTGTGAGCTTTGGCGAGGCTGCTGGCGGCAAGCCCTGCGGCATCGTGGATGGTGAGGGCAATGCCGAATACTTGACTGCCGTGATCCGCGAACTGCTGCGCAGCACGGAGTTTGTGGACGGGCTGACCGGTGAGGGCTGGCAGCTGTGGATTGACCAGCTGACCGGACTGGACTGACAAACCTGACGGTGGACAAAGTGACTGCCCGGCAAAGCCTGGTGGCGCTGGAACTGCTGATCGAGAAGGTGCGCAGCGTGTGCGGCCAGCTGGTGGTGTCCGCTGCCAACGGCAAGATCAAGGACGTGGTGAAGCAGGGCGACAACTACCGCATCGTGTTTGAGCAGGAATCGGGCTTTGTGGCCCATGACCTGATGCGCTGTGCGGTTACGGGTGGTAAGAAACTAAAAGCATACTGGGTGGAGGTGGCTTCGGTGATAGCCGGCGGTGTACTGGTCCCGGTAAGCGAGTTTGGCGGGGTGAAGCCGGAGGCAGGCGATGAGTGCGTACTGATGGGCAACACCGAAAACCCGCTCCGGCAGAACCTTATATCCATTGCGGCCACGGAGGACGGACAGCCCCGTATCGACATTCTGGACGGTGTGAAGGCCAAGAACTTCAACGGCTGCCTTCGTTGCCGGCTGGGTAAGCTGGACGGCATCAGGAGCAGCGCTTTCCCGGCAGACAAACAGCCGAAAGGAAACGGCCTGTATGCCGACAACGTGTGGCTGAAGGGTACGTTCGTGTTGATGACGGGCGAGGACATCCTGACGCGGTTTGAGATAACCGAGGGGAAAATCCATTCAGCCGTGGAAAGCTTGCGCAAGGAAATACGCGAAGAACAGAGTTATCTGGACAACAGCAGTTTTGCCGACGGCATGGACAAATGGAAGACGGGCAGCAAGGCTACGCTGTTCACCCTGGGCGGACGCTGGATCTGGGCGAACGGCGGTCCTTACGGTACGAAGCCGGACGGCCATGCCGAGATACGGACCGACGGCAAGGTGCCTTATGCCTATATCCGGAACAGCTATATCATGCAGAAACTGGAGGACTTCCGGCTGGTACCGGAGTACCGGCAGACGAACAGCCAGGGCGAACGGGTGCCCGGCGTGGTGTATCTGTCGTTCAGCTACCGGGTTATCAAGGCCGGAAGGTTGAAAATAGAATTTGTGAACGCTGATAAGACCGGGTTTGAGAACTTCAACATGTTCGGCCATGAAGAGGACCTGCCCGTTGGCGGTGAGAAGATGTTCACGTTGGACGGACTTTGGAACGGCACTGGCGACTTCAAGCTGTCGTTTACGGGCGTGATTTACATTTCGCTGCTGGTGTTCAGCACCAACAAGGCGGACGCACTGGCCTATAAGTACCGTACACTGTTCGAACAGAGCGACCGGCTGGTAAAGATTTCAGCGGCGGTCTTCGACAAGGACGGTAATGCGCTGAAAGAGACCGGGCTTGTCATAAAGCCTGAAGGTTCCGGTCTGTATGCGCAGGACAATACAGGAAAGATTGCCCTTATCGGGGTGAGCGTGGAGGAAGAGGACGAGTACGGAAATACCGTGAGCAAAATCAAGCTGACAGCCGACCATATACAGCTGGAGGGACTGGTAACGGCCAACGGCAACTTCAAGATACTGGAAGACGGCAGCATTGAAACGACCAACGGTAAGTTTACCGGAGAGATAGACAGCAGCAAAGGGAAAATCGGCGGCTTTGAGATAGGGAACGGCCGTATCGGTTCTGTGGCCGACTCTCACGGGAGCGGTGGCGGTCTTGCCATTTATGATGATTTTTTCCGTGTCGGCGGCAGCAAAGGATATGTGATGTTCGGTGATGATGTGATACCGTCTTCTGCAGGAGGAGCTTTTACCGCTGTCGGTCGTATCGTGAACTCAGCCCCCAATATATACGGGAATTACGGCTTCGACCAAGCGAACTATGGATTGTTTATAGATGTTACCGGCGGTACGAAGAACTACGGTATCAGCAGCAATGCGGCATTACTTGCCCCGGCGTTTATCAATACGAAAGCCAAGCTGCTTACCTTCGGAAGTGGAAACTACACGGTGGATTTCTCACAACACAATATCATTTTGATGTATTACAATGAACCCAACTACAGTAAGGTAGAGGTTACGCTGCCGTCGGAAAGTTCTGTGGCATACAAGTTCGGCATGAGTTACTTGCCTACCGATTTTGCAGCCATTGTCACGTTCAGGGTCAGACCCGGTTCAAAGAATATCATACTAAAAGGTATCTATAACCACAATGAAGATTTGCAAAACTACGAGATGGCATCCGGGGACTCCGTAACGGTACTTATTACAAAAAAGCGGACGGATTCCGTTACCAGATATTGAATCATTCATCCTAAAAACAGATATATATGAAAAAGTTAGATTTCAGGAATTTCAGCGTTCCCACCGGAATAACCCGTCAGACGAGGGAGGTTTTCGATGCACGTGAGCAGATAGCCGATTTGCTGTATACGCGTGTCAGTGGCATCAAGGCCCATCGGCTTGCGTTCAAGATTTTCGAGAGTACCGGCGAGACCGAGTTCAGCGATGAGGAAACCGGGATGATACACATGGCGGTGGAACGCTATTGTCTTCCCAATGTGATAGATGCCCTGAACGAAATCCTGGGCGGGTCAGAAACCGATAAAAACGAATGAGTATGGCAGAAATGACACAAGAAGAACTGGTTCAGGAAGTGCTGGACCGTGTACTCCAGAGTTCTACCGGCGTGGAGGACTTGGAGACCGTCACCTCGCTGAGCGGTGTGAAATCACTGCCCGGGGAGAAGGACGGCAAGATGGTGAACGTCCCCCTGGAACTGATAGGGAAGCCTGCGAGCGATGCCGCCGCCCGTGCCGAGGCTGCCGCCAAGAAAGCGGAAGGAGCCGTAGCCGGACTGGAGGAAAAGACCCAGGCCGCCACGGAAGCGGCCACCAAGGCCAACGAAGCGGCAGCCAAGGCAGAAAACGCCGCTGCCAAGGTGGAACAGACTACGGCAGCAGCCATCGGCGGGGCTACCGCACGCTTTTCCTCATGGATGGAAACAGGCAACGTTTTACCTGACAAGAGTACCAAACCGGGCGGCAGCGTAGTGTATGTAGCGGATGCCGGGAAGTTCGCCTACCACATGGACTCCACCCTGTACGGGGACTGGGATGTGGCGGTGTGCCTCCTGCCGGCATATTCATGAATGCGGACCGGACAGCCATCCTGCCGGACAAGCTCTACCTGCTGGGTGATGCCGTATATACCGGAACAGGCGGCAGCCTGAGACTGCTGGCCTACCGGCATGAGGTGATGAGCGGGGAAGCTTACGAGGCGCTGCAGGACAAGGATGCGAATACGCTGTATCTGATTTATGAGGAGGATTGACGATGATAACCATAGGCGGTAAGGAAATAACGGCTGCGTATGTGGGGAAACGTGCCCTGTCGGCAGTCTATGCCGGGGCAAGACTGGTGTGGTCTGCGATAAGCAGCTGTTTCGGACTTGGAGACTGGAAAGGCGACGAGCCGTGGAACGGATCGGACGCATGGAACGGTAGCAGTAAAACTGATAAATGAATGATTATTATAAAAGGACAGTATTATGGCAAAAAGGAAAATAAGCGGAATCATCAACGCGACTGAACATCCGATGAATCTTGAAACACCATGGAATCAGAAACAGCCGGACGGCACCTATCATGCCTATGCAGGCGATGACATCGAAGCGTTCCTGAAGAAGGAACTGTCAAACCGTACCCCTACCGAGGAACTGGTGAGCGGCGAGACGAAACCTCCTACATCCGGAACGGTGTTCGATGCGATGGTGGGTACGGTGACGGACGTGGATGTGCAGGACAGCGAGGACGGCACCCAGTACGTGATGACCGTCAAGCAGAAGGACAACCAGGGCGGCGAGAGCTCGAAGGAAGTGCGCTTTTCCAAGTACACGGACGACGACAAGGTGGTGGTGAACATCGACCTGACGGACAGCGGCGGTGCGGGACTTCCCGCCTCGCAGTATCTGGCACTGGGCAGCGGCTTTGTGGTGAAATACTCCGTAGGTGTGGGCACTGCCGGTGGCGGTACGGTGGACGGCTACAGCGACCTGAAAGCCCGCGTGATCGTGAAACGCGGTTCGACCGTCATCAGTGAGTTCCGGGATGCGGAGTTTGTGGGCTGGCAGCCGGACAGAGCTATACCTTTGACGCTTCGCCCTACCTGAAGGATGCCACTGCCTATACCGTACAGGTGGAAGCGCAGGCAACTTACCAGGACGGCACGCTGATGAAGACGGCCACGGCCAAGGTGACCATGGTGGCCATGGAGCTGGAGACCACCTACTCGGCGGGCAACGGGCTGGCCGACGGGGGATATAAAAATGACGTGAACATCCCCTTTACTGCCAAGGGCACGAGCGGTGAGAAGAACATCTACTACCGCGTGAACGGCGGACAGGCCTTTACCCTCGGTCTTTCGGCCGGCAGCGGTGTGCAGCAGAAGAACGTGACCATCCCCCTGACACAGATGCAGGAGGGTACGAACGTGGTGGAAGCCTACGCGCAGCATGAGAACTCCGGTGTGGTGAGCCGGGTGCATTACATTACGCTGCTGAAGGCAGGCGGAGGTGTGACAGCGTATGTCGGCCTGATGTTCAGCCACCGGGCAGCGGGGTTCGCGTGACTGGAAACACCAGGTGCTGGAGGCAGAGCAGTTCACGGCATGGAACTTCACGTATGCCGGCTATGACCGCGATGCGTATACGGCCCGTGTGAAAGTGACCGACCGGGGCAGCGTGGTGAAGGAAGACCTGCTGCAACGCGGTGAGACCGGCAGCTACGGACGGACGAACGTGAACGTGGAACCGTTGGACTACCGTGTGTCATGCGGCGATGCCGTGCTTGAGGTGCAGGTGAACACCACATCGCACCCGGACATTGAAGCCACGCTGGCACCGGATGCCGTGTGTACGTTTGACGCCTTCGGGCGAAGCAACACGGAAAACAACCCGGCAAGCTGGGTGAGCGGTGACAAGCGTATGGAGTTCCGGGACGTGCTGTGGAGCGTGAACGAATATGGTGCCGGTAGCGGCTGGCACAAGGACCGCCTGCTGCTGGCCGGTGGTGCAGGTATGACCCTGACCGCTGACGGCGGTTACCGCCCCTTCAACGAGGCGGACAAGCCCGAGGGATTTGCCATCCGTGACGTGGGCATGACGCTGGAGATAGAATACAGCACGGCCAACGTGACGGATACGGATGCCGAGCTGATCACCTGCCTGGGGCAGCTGGACAACGGCAACCGGTACGGGCTGATTGTGACTCCGGAAGAGGCCAAGTTCCTGACCGGTGTGGTGACCGAGGCGATGGATGCCGGACAGGTGCTGCGCTATGAAGACTCGGTGGGTACCAAGTTCCAGCCGGGTACGAATATCCGCATTACCTACGTGTTCTATCCGAACGTGCAGACCAACGAACAGCGCACGCTGATCGGTTTCTATGTGAACGGTGAAGAGTCGGCTGCTTCCAAGTGGCTCGACAAGGTGAATTTTGACATTCAGAGCCAGCTGGAATTTAAGTCGGCAGGTGCCGACCTGAACGTGAAGAGCGTGCGTATCTATAACAAGGCGCTGACCTCGGACGAGGTGCTGAACAACTACATCGTGGACCGCAACCACCTGGAGGATGCCGACGGGGAACCGGGCGTGCGCTCACTGGATGAGGACAACCGCGTGCTGAATGAAGGAGATACGGTGAGCATGGAGAAGCTGATGGGGCTGATGAAGAAGCGCCGGAACTCGATCCTGGTACTGATAGGCACGGGCAGCGTGGGCAGTGAGGTTCCGAGCGAGAGCGACACGCTGAACGTGGTGGATGCACTGGCCCAGCTGAACGACAAGAAGGCCAATAAACTGGTAAGGGAGGTCCGTTTCTATAACGGAGAGGACAGGACGCTTGACTTTATCCTTACCAACGTATATGTCCGTATTCAGGGTACTTCTTCCGTGAACTATGCCAGAAAGAACTTCCGTTTCTACTTCCAGAAGACGGCAAGCGGCTGGACGGTTACATTGAGCTACGGGGAGATTGACGGAAACGGCAGGCAGAAGAATCCGGTGGTAACTACCGGCAAAAAAAAAATCTTCAAGTTACGCAGGAACTCGGTAGGCGCGAAGCTGGCATGTTCCAAATGCGACTTCTCGGACTCGTCCATGACCACCAATACCGGAGGTGCGAAGCTTATCAATGACGGACTGAAAGAGATGGGGCTGCTTACGCCTGCCCAGCGTTACGCCAAAGACCATGGGCTGGAGGATGATTACCGTTCGGCCATCGACGGCCTGCCGTGCGACCTGTTCGTAGCGAAGAGTGCCGACGAAGACCTGACCTATTACGGCCAGTACAACATGAACAACGAGAAGAGCGACAGCTACCCCATCTTCGGGCAGGATGAGACCATCGGCGGCGAGAAATGGGGCGAGGGCGACACGCTGAACTACCTGGAAGCCGACGAGGAAGGACACAAGCAGTACCTGCCCGTCTGCTTCGAGACGCTGAACAACTCCAATCCGCTGTGCCTGTTCCACTGGTTGCCGAGTACCGAACCGGAGCATAAGGATTTCATGGACTACAACTTTGACGGAGGACTGGAATTTAATCATCCGAAAGATACCTTCTGGTCGGACGGAGGCGGTGACGCGGAGGAAGAACCGAACCTGAAAGACCACCTCGGTACCGGTGACAAGTACGACAAGATGTACAAGGCCACCGACCGCATGATGAGTTTCGTCTACCGGTGCGTAAAGGAAACGCCTGCGGGCAGGAACATGGTTTACAGCACGGAATCCCATTCGTTCGAGGGGGTGGACTATGAGGACGACGGCGACAAGTTCCCTACCGCCAAGTGGCAGAGCGATACGTTCAGGAAAGAGGCCGGGAAGTATTTCGACCTTCCCCACCTGATTGCCTACTATCTGTACGTGCAGTTCAACCTCGGCGTGGACCAGCTTGCGAAGAACATGCTTATCCGCACATGGGACGGTGTGAAATGGTCGATTGACTATTATGACGGCGACTGCCAGCTCGGTTCTGACAACAAGTCGTTCCTGACCGGGAAGTATGACGACAACCGCCAGACGAAGCGCGACGGGGCTTATGTGATGCAGGGTCATAACTCGTGGCTGTGGAACCTCATCGTGGCCAATTGCTGGGACATGATTGTGGAGATTATGGTGAGCGGATGGAACGGGGGCGCAAGCTTCATGAGTGCCTTCAGTATCCAGAAAGCCATTGACCATTTCGATACCGAACAGATGAAGAAGTGGTGCTCACGCCTCTATAACAAGTCCGGCATCTTCAAATACATCTACCCGTTCCTGAACGAAATGCCGGTGGGTGCTGACGGTGCCAAACAGACCTATCCGCAAATCTACGGTCTGAAGGGTTCGTTGAAAGCACACCGGAACTACTTCATCCAACGCCGGTATGACCTGAAGCAGGTGGAGTACGGCTATGTATCCACGCTGGGTGCCCAGTTCTACCAGAGTACGGCATCGCTGGACAAGGCTTATAAACTGAAACCGATGCAGTACCGGCTGACCATCCCGTACCGTGTGCAGCTCTCCACCAGCAACGGCGTGCAGGCCGACAGCGGCGTGGTGGATGCGGACGTGCTCCACTCGTTGCAGCTGACCCGTGCCTTCGGTGAAAATGACCCGTTGAAGATCATCGGTGCGGCGAAAGTCAAGGAACTGGTTTGGCATGAGGATGCGTTCGCAATCGGCTTCAACTTCGGTCTGCTGACCTCACTGGTAAAACTCGACATGAGCGTGGAGAAAGCCAGCGGTTACCGGAACGGCTCGTTCATGGCTTCGACGAACGGCATGCTGCTTCTGGAAGAAGTGAACATGCGGAACAACCGGCTGGCCCGGAACGGGGACAACGGCAATGTGGCTACTTTGGACTTGAGCTGGCAGGGCCGCCTGAAGAAACTGGACGTGAGGGGTACGGGGCTGACCCGTGTGAAACTGGCCACCGGTGCGCCCGTTGTGCAGTTATGCCTGCCGGACACGATTGAGGAACTGTTCCTGGAATATCTGACCAAGCTGTCCGACAGTGGCCTGATACTGGAAGGCATCAATAATGTGCGGGGCTACCGCTACACCAACTGCCCCGGCATCGACGGGTTCGCTATGCTGGAACGCCTTCACCAGGCCAGACTGAACGGCAGCGGCAAGCTGGAACGCTTCGTGCTGGAGATAGACCGGGAAGACGACGGAACCCTGCTGAAGAAGTATTACGACTACGGAACGTATACGCAGACGGGTGCCGTGGATGACCGGCATTCGGGACTGAGGGGCAAGCTGACCCTGACGAAGTATCTGGCTGATGAGGAACTGGAGAAGTATGCCGCCCGTTATCCGGAACTGACCATCAAGCAGCCGCCCTATACGATGATTGAGTTTGACGACAGTGTGGCCGACGATGCCAATGTTTCGAACCTGGACAACAAGACGGGGTACAAATTCGGCAATACGTACAAAATGAGCGGGCATGTGAATGCCATCCTGTCCAAGCGCCACCGCGTATTGGCCAAGGTGACGAAGATGCCCACGAGCCGGAAGGTGGAGATAGCCGGGCAGCAGGTGGAAGTGAACAACCCGGACGGGGAGATGACCTATTTCCCCCTGCATGACGAAAGCTCGAACTTCTATGCCGATGCGGAGGATATGAACGATTGCACGGTGGCGAAGCTGGACGGCAGCGAGGGAGACTGGATGATGTATGAGCCGTTTTACTGGAGCAAAGGCATCAACGATTATTTGAACAACAAGAAGTACGCCTGCTACAGCAGTTATCCGGAGGACGAAATGCCCCCGATTCCGGACGCGACGGTACTGACACTGGATGCCATCAAGGAGATACAGGGCGGCTGGCTGGGTGAACGCAAGATTATGAGCGGCAAGCCCACGCTGATGGAATCCTATACGACGGACAAGGCTTATTCCGTGTGCAAAGTGGACGTGTCGGGTTACAGACGTGTCCGCTTCCCGAGCGTTCCAGGAACAGGGCTTATCGGCAGTGTGTTTGCTGATGCGGAGGGAAACATCCTGAAGAGTATTGTGGTGCCGACCATCGGCTTGAAATTTGAAGCCGGCATGTATCTGATAGCAGACGTTCCGGAACGTGCTACAGCCCTGCATTTCTCCATTCTGAACACGGCAGAGTTTGACTGCGTGGTGCTGAGCAACAGCGACAAGATAGAGGACATGGAACCGGATTGGGTGGCCAATGAGGAACATCTGTGTGCCGTTGTGGGCAGTTCTGTAGTGGGCAGCAAGTTGCGTGCCTGCATAACCGGAGCTTCGACCACGGCAAGCATGACATGGACGGACTTCCACTATTACAGCCAGCAGCGTGGCATGCAGCAGATAGATGCCCTGATGCACAGCCGCATCGCGAACCTGAGCTATGCAAAGTACGGGCGTAGGGACATGCAGGAACAATGCGGTGCCGGTCAGCATAACAATAACCGGACAACGGGTGGAACGGCCGACCATGGAATGACAGATACCATCGGCTATGACGAAGCGTATGTCATCAACAACAAAATCACGAATTCGCTGATTGACGGCTTGGTGCATCAGTATGCCTGGTATAAGAGCCGGGACGAATACGGACAGGCCTGTTAAATCAGTAACTTTGCAAGCGGTAGAGTTCCCCAATAGTCCGTGTGGTCTATCGCGGGTACAACAATGCGAACGCGAATGGCGGTGTGTCGAATGCGAATGCGAATAACGATGCTTCGAATACGAATGCGAATATCGGCTCGCGTCTGGAAATCTAATTAATCGGCGTACAGCACCGGGGACGTGTCCCCGAAGCGGTGCCGAGGGAAGCAAGCCACAGCAACAGCACCCATTAGGGTGGAAAGCTGAAAAATCACGCGTCGGGTGGAGTTTGGTAGGCTGTTATCAGTTCGAAGAAGTCAGATCCGGGGAAAGGAAGGCCCTTATCTTTCATGTTTATTAACCAATAGCTTATGCGCAGGGAAGGATATATTATCGAGGAAATCATCGAATACTCCAATATGTCGGAGGCATTCGATTCGGTACTTCGCGGAACCGATCGTAAGAGGTCAAGGCAGGGACGATTCCTGCTTGCCCATAGGGAGAAGATTATCGCCGAACTGACGGCTTCCATTGCGGACGGTTCATTCCGGCTGGGCGGCTACCATGAGAGGGAAATTGAAGAATACGGTAAAAAACGTATTTTGCAGATCCTGTCCATGAAAGACCGCATCGCTGTGTTTGCCATCATGAATGTGGTGGACCGCCACCTGCAAAAACGTTATATCCGGACAACTGGTGCAAGCATCAAAAGGCGCGGTACTCATGATCTGATGAACTGCATACGTACCGATTTGCAAAAAGATCCGGAAGGCACACTTTACGCATACAAGTTTGACATCCGTAGGTTTTACGACAATGCGCGGCAGGACTTTGTTATGTGGTGCTTCCGGAGGGTGTTCAAGGACGAAAGGCTGTTGGTGCTACTGGAGCGGTTTGTTAAGCTGCTGCCGGAAGGTATAAGCTTCGGACTGCGCAGTTCACAAGGGGCAGGAAATCTGCTTCTGTCTGTATTTTTAGACCACTATCTGAAGGATAAGTACGGGGTTCGTTATTACTATCGCTATTGCGATGACGGACTGGTACTCGGTAAAACGAAAGCGGAATTGTGGAAGATTCGTGATGTTATTCACAGGCAAATGGGAAAAATAGACTTGGAAATAAAGCCGAATGAACGGGTATTCCCTGTAGAAGAAGGCATTGATTTCCTTGGCTATGTTATCCGTCCCGACTATGTAAGATTGCGGAAACGTATCAAGCAGAAGTTTGCCCGGAAGATGCACGAGGTAAAATCGAGAAAAAGACGGCGAGAACTGATTGCCAGTTTCTACGGCATGACGAAGCACGCCGACTGTAATAAGTTGTTTAAAAAATTAACAGGCAAAGAAATGAGAAGTTTTAAAGACTTGAATGTCGCTTACAAGCCGGAGGACGGCAAGAAGCGATTTCCCGGAGTGGTGGTAAGCATCCGGGAACTGGTAAACTTACCGATTGTAGTGAAGGACTTTGAGACCGGTATCAAGACCGAGCAGGGAGAAGACCGCTGTATTGTGGCCATCGAAGTGAACGGCGAAGCAAAGAAGTTCTTCACCAACAGCGAGGAAATGAAGAATATTCTCGCACAAGTAAAGGAAATGCCGGATGGTTTCCCGTTTGAAACGACCATCAAGACAGAGACATTCGGCAAAGGTAGAACCAAATACGTGTTTACATGAGAAGAGTTGAAGGAAGTGCCGGTGTATCGCTGATGGAATGCACGAACCCGGTTAAAGACAAATGGCGCATCCGCTGGGATGTGCAGGAAAAAGAGAACGGCTCTGCCTCCTACATGGAAGAGGAGTTCGGACACAAGCCTACTGATGAGGAAATCCGCACATTGGTTATGTCATGGTATAACAGCCAGACTGATGCAGCTATCCTATCCGGATTCGCCTATAATGGCGCCCCTGTATGGCTTTCTACGGAGAACCAATACAACTATAAGGCAGCATACGATTTGGCCGTTCAGACGGGCGGAGAGACCCTTCCGGTTACATTCAAATTCGGTTCGGATGAACAGCCCGAATACCATACTTTTACTCAGTTAGAAGAACTGAAAGATTTCTATACAAAAGCAGTAGGATTCATTCAGACAGTTCTGGCTGAAGGCTGGGAAAAAAAGGACAAGTTCAACTTGGATTTATATCGGATTGAATGATTGACAATCCCTTCGGGGGAAGGATAAAAAAAAGCCCCCGGCCTGTTAATATAGACGCCAATCATTTATTAACACAAAACGCCACGAGAGTGCGCGACCGGGGGCAATGCCCTCTGCCGCACTCTCGTGGCGTTTTTACGCATTAAATAAATGATTGGCATTGCAAAAGTACAAAAATGATTGGATATGACATTGTTTGAAGCACTTAAATTTAACAGAGAACCGCTTGAAATGCTTATAAGTTTGGGCGGCAAGCAGGATGACCTTCGATTCATAGACTTATATACGGAGTATGAGGTCATGAAAAAACAAGGTGAAAAGACCACTTATGCAGTGGCGTTTTTGGCAAATAAATATTCGGTAAGCGAACGTAAGGTGTATGATGTTATCAAACGGTTTGGAAAGCACTGCACGCTCGGTGCAGTGTGATTGATGTGCCGGGGATGCCTTGTGTTGTCCGGTAGAGCTACCTTTGTACAACCAAAAATAAAGCTCATGAATAAGTATTACCAGACATTAGACAAGATACTCCAAACGGGCAAAATCCAGACCAATAGGAAAGGGCGTATCAAGTATCTATTAAACGAAAGGCTCATGCTAACCCCCGCTGATTTACTTGACATATTTGAAAGCCACGGGATAGCCAGGAAAAAGCTGAAAGAGGAATTGAAACTGTTTATGCAAGGAGTCCGGGATGTGGAAAAATACAAAGAGGCAGGGATTACCTGGTGGGATTATTGCGGCCATACCCTTGTAAACAGCTATCCAACTTACTTTGAAAAGCTTCCACCCCTCATAACCAGGATTAACCGGGAAAAGCGCAACAGCAAGAATTATGTCCTGTTTCTTGGAGAAACCGGGGTGGAAAGCAACCAGGCACCCTGCCTGAGTCTTGTGCAGTTCCAAATTGATGAGGGAGAATTGGTGCTATCTGCATATCAGCGTAGTTCTGATGCGAACCTTGGGCTTCCGGCTGATATTTATCATCTTTATCTGATGGCAAGGCAGGTGGAGCTTCCCCTGAAGTCCATAACCCTTGACCTTGGAAATGTGCATATATATGAAAATAATATTGACCGGACTCTGGAACTGTTATCCGGAGTTGAAAACATTAAATTTGACTTGAACGTATGAAGAATATGAATTTATCTGCACCACTGCCATTTGTAGGCCAAAAAAGAATGTTTGCTAAAGAGTTTATTAAAGTTTTGGAACAGTTCCCTGAAGATACCGTGTTTGTGGACTTGTTTGGCGGTTCCGGACTTCTTTCGCATATAGCCAAAAGAAGCAAGCCCGATGCTACTGTTGTCTACAATGACTTCGACAACTACCGGTTCAGACTGAAAAATATCCCACAGACAAATAAACTGCTTGCCGATATTAGGGAGCTGGTGGGTAATTCGATACCCAAACATAAACCAATTAAAGGGGAACTTAGAGAACGCATTTTTAAACGTATCGAGGAAGAAGAACTAAATGTTGGGTACGTGGATTTTATAACCTTATCATCCTCACTTATGTTCTCCATGAAGTATAAATTGTCTGTAGCCGAAATGCGCAAGGAAGTCCTTTATAACAACATTCGCAAGACCGGTTATCCGGAGTCTTCTGACTACTTAAAAGGGCTTGAAATTGTATCATGCGACTACAAAGCAGTATTCAACCAATATAAGGATGTTCCCGGAGTCGTCTTTTTAATTGATCCGCCTTATCTTTCCACTGATGTTGGTACGTACAATATGTATTGGCGCTTGTCTGATTATTTGGATGTTTTAAAGATACTCGAAAAGCATTCCTTCGTTTATTTCACATCCAATAAATCCTCCATACTTGAACTGTGTGAATGGATTGGAGCAAACAAAACCATTGGCAATCCTTTTGAGGGTTGTACAAAAAAGGAATTCAATGCCCACATGAATTATTCTGCCGAATATACAGACATGATGCTGTATAAGAAACAGGAAAAATTAGTTCATAAAACAGCTGCTTAGCACTGAACAAAGATACAATTTTTCAAGCAGAAGGCCAAACTTTTGAGCCTTATTTTAATGCCGTTATAAAGCCATTTTTTATGAAATTATAAAGCCGAAACAGAGGTCATTACAAAACTTTTGTTTCGGCTTTTTGAGTGTTGCGCGCTTTCCTTTTTTGATGCCGTTATAAAGCCATTTTTTATGAAATTATAAAGCCGAAACAGAGGTCATTACAAAACTTTTGTTTCGGCTTTTTGAGGCTGAGTATCTTTGACATACGTCAGCTTGAAATCATTGTCGGCACTATAACCATATAGGTAGTCCGTTTGAGTAGTAACATCGACCGGCATTTCCAAGAGATATTCAATGTTTGAATAGTTAGCGTTATATGGATAGTATGCATATACAGGGACGTCAACATTCGTAGGTAGATACACACTTTTATTAAGAGTACTTACCCCTTTGGAATAATTGACGCAAACATTCATTCCACCGTCAATGACCTCTCTTTCTTTACCATACATGGCAAAGATACCATATTGACATTCTTCTGGTAGCGTGCTTCCTTCAATGATGCTACGAGTAGTCTGTACGCTGCCTGTCTGTATCTCCAATGGCACTTGTTTGCTGGCAGTTATAGTTTCATTTTCATTATTACAAGACGCAACGGACAGTACCCCACCTATCATTGTTGCTAGGTAAAATATAGCTTGAATATTTTTCATTATCTTTTATTTTTTAGTCGTTAATTGTTATATCTCCACCCTTATTGTTATTCCAGTCTTCTACAACTACATCACCGATAGTAATATGTGCTTCATCGTAAGTGATTGGATAAGTATATTGGTGTCCTGCTTCCCAGCGGGCTTGAGGAAGATTCACAGATAATTCATGCCCGTTTTCAGTCTTCAGAGTCAATAAAGCAGCTTCATTGCTAAATTCGGCGGGGAACATCAAAACTTCAATGTCTTTTGCTACATCAGTCGGATGAAAATTAGTTGAACGTGTTATGGGTAACTCATAAGTGAAATTTTCGAAGTTACCTGTATAAATGTTCAGGTATCCGTAAGTAGGTATTCCGCTTGCTTCATTTCGATTGGCTAGCATAAAGTCTGTGATAATCGTAGTTTCCAGTACATTGGCTGTACCTGTTATGGAAAATATTACACGTGCCATAGTATGTTGCATCTGAATAGAGGCATCCGGTGTCTGTTCGTTCAATGTGTCGCTTGTACCCCATAATACATCTTCATCATATTTATAGGTTCCAAAAGGAATCATATATTCTTCAGAATTTCCTTTTTGATAAGGAAAGTAAGCGCACATTTTTAAGTTGGTATTTGCAGGAAAGATTTCTTGAGGAAGCTTCCAACCTATTTTTCCGTCGATAACGTTTTTTTCCACGTACATATTTCCATGTCCTTGATAAATGGAGGGAGAGGCTGTATAAAAGAGATAAGTCCCCAACATATCAGGATTGTATTCTTCCTGACTACCATCCCATGAAGTGGAGGTTACGGAAATCAGTCGGATAGAACTGAGTGTTGTGAAAGATTTCACCTCTCCGCGTACTTCATTATTCTTACCATCCGTAGTACTACGGAGTGCAGCCATATAATAATAAGTAGTATTAGGTATCAGGTCCTTTATGTAATTGCTTTCGCTCTCCCAAACATCATTCATATCGGGTGAGGTAGAAAGAATATATACGAGCGAGCAATCAGCTTTTCCATTTTCTGATTTGAATGAAAGAAGGGCGCTGGTTGCTGTAATCTCTGTTGCCTCTCCCGTTTCTATTGTAGGGATATTATTGATGGGAGTATCCAATTCCTGACAACTGGTCAGCATTGCACATACTCCCAATGCTATTACTAATATAGATTGTATTTTTTTCATATTTTCCTGTTTATAAATTAAAAGTACATACCGATACCAAAGTTTCCTACACGATCTTTGAAGTTGTTTGAATCATTATTCAGCAATACGCCTCCATTGATGAAGAACTTCTTTACTTTCAGCATAAGACCACACTCAATGACAGCTCCGTAATAGCAGTCTGGTTCATACTTCACATAACTTCCGTCGAATGTTTCCCAGGCGACTTTGCGATTAGAGTAGCCTGCACCTACATATACATGAACAGGACTCCATAAACGGGCGATAAAACCAGCTGTTGCATTCCAATAACTTTGCTTTATTTTGCCTGTCAGCCAATGAGCATAGTAGTCTTCCGCTTCCATTGAACCGTCCGTATCAGGTACTTTACTATATACCCCTTTCACATACCAACCAATCTTTTTCACTCTTCCCAGCATCAAACCAAAAGAAGGTTTAATATCTTCACAATCAGGTAAGGCTGTCTGCGCGCCTATCAGCCACTGGTATTTATCGGGTTTTTCCCGCCACCAGTTGCTGTCAGACATTTTTATAAGCATATTCGGTTTTACCTTCTGCTCCTTCGACTGCATACCCACATAATAGACTTTCACCTTCTGTGCAGGTATTTTTGTTTCCAGCGTAAACGTACCATCCAGTTCTGTGATAGTCGATTCAGTACCTCCCTTGATTTCAACTTTAGCTCCTGGGATAGGGTTACCTTTCTTATCTGTAACAGTTCCGCTCACCGTGTTCTGTGCAGACAGGTAGAGGCTGCACAGCAAGAGGAAGAAGCCCAGTAATAGTAATTTCTTCATTTGTTTTTTTATTTAAAGTTTATATGTTCATTGATTTATTCAAACTTTGCAGGTGATTTGCCATTTTGAAAGATCCTTGTTATGGTTTCAACTTCAACTCTTTCCAGCTACTGCTCAGCGTTGCAGAAGGAGACACAGTAGGAGTCTGCACCTTGCGATTTACTACCACTGACTGCTGCTTTACTTTCTCCGTCAGATAATCACCCAAGTCTTTCAAAGTTGCATTTCCTTTACTTTCCTGTAATTTCTTCAGCAGGAAATAAGTGAAAAGTCCATGTCCTTTGTCTTTATAAGGGAAAGCAGTCTCGTCACCGGAAGCAGCGCTGAAAATAACCATATTACCTTTCGGATCTTCCTGTTTGGCTTTTAGTGCTACGCCACGGGCTGAAGCAAGCATACCTCCGTCACGCTGGGCACCACTAAAACAGGCATCCAGAAATACAACTACATAATTGGCATTCAATCCACCCAATTCGCTATAAAGTTTATTAAGAGAATAACAGCCTTCAGTCTGCTGACCGTCGGCATCTATAGGGAGCAGAAACGCATCTTTGGTGGCTTCGTTGGGAATACCATGTCCGGCATAATAGAATATCACCTTGATTTGTCCGGAGTATGCGTTGGATATATCCTTGATGTCGCGCATGGCACGTAGCATGGTTCCGTAAGAGGCATCCGGATAAAAACGAATATTATCCTTAGGCATTCCTAATGTCTTTTCGCAATAACGGCTGAAAGTTTCTCCATCGTTCAAAGCCATCGGTACTTTAGAAACCATAGTGTAGTTTTCATTCGAAATGATTACAGCAAAAGTCTTATCATTATTGGTGCGTACTTCCGGTATGTTGATATCCACATCCGAACTTCCTACTTTGATTTCATTTTTCTGTACTCTTGAAACAGGAGTTTCCGAAGTACCTGCCTGTGCCAGCGAACCATAATCTATAGCATCAAAACGTACATCTACCGTAGTTGCCGCATAGTTTACAGCCTCTTTATTATCATATCGGTAAGTATTGCCGGTAGGTGTTACAAAAGTCAGACTTGCCAGTGCCAGCTGTCCGTTGTTGATACAAAACTGAGGTTCCTTGAACTGCATACCTTTCCAACTACTCTCGAAAATCCGCGCTTCATTATTTTCACGCGGAACGGGTACAATCAGTTCACCGAATTTTGACTCTATCAGGAAAGCCCGATTGTCAGCATCATAGGGTTTCAGTTGCATATCGCTGAAGCGGATACCTTGCGTATAGGTGCTGATATATTTCTTTTCGGCTTCTGCCAGCAACTCTTTCACTTTAGTATCCCGCGTAGCCTCTGTCACGCGTGCCTTATATTCGTCTACGGTTTCATAGGGATCTTTGGCCTGCCAAGCTTTTATCTTTTCTTCCACATAGCTTTGGGCAAATTTAGGATATTCGGGTATTTCCTCAGCATTTGTTGAGGGAGTGGCAAAAAGTTGCGTGTTGTAGTTCGTTGCGGTTGCAGATGCCGGGACAGATTTATTATCATCAGAGAAAGCCATTAATGAAGGTATGGATGAGGCTGATACGGCATTTCCACCCAGAGAAGATATCTTATTGTTCAAGCTGTTCAGATCGCTTGTTTTGCCTAAGCAATAATAAGCGGTGGCCAATGCTTCCATATATTTCAAGGAAGTAGGATCTGAACTTAGAACATCTTTGAAAATGGATACAGCGGCGGAAAAGTATTCTTCGGATTGCTTGCTTAGCTTCTTGGCTGCCGATGGATTTTTCTCCATGGCACTTTTGTTGTTGAACAGCACACCTAGATTATAATAATTCAATCCGAGATGTTTGTAGATTTCCAGGCTGCGTGGGTTCGCATTTCGTAAGATGGTGTATGTTTGTAGCGCTTTCTGGTATTCCTGCGTGTCTTCGTACAATTTTCCCTGAATATTGAGTAGAGTAGTGTCATCGGGCTTTATTGCCAATGCCTTGGAAACATACTTCTGTAATCCCTCATTGTCTTTGAGGTCTATGCAACAGTTGATTCCCATGGATAAAAGATTGAAATCCGAAGGATAATTGTTCACTGCTTCGTCGAGCACTGTTTTGGCTAATGCATAGTTCTTGATATTTGTACATGCTTTTGCCATGTAAGTGAACACGTCTTTCCGGTTTTTCTGTTCTCCTGTTCTCAGGTATTCCTGAAAATAAACAATAGCTTTTTCATAGTCCTTTATGTTGAAGGTACCTGATGCTGCAAAGTAGACCATTGTCGGGTAATAGTTGTCTTTAGGAAAGGTTTCTGTTCTGAAAGCCTCCATCAACGGTACGTCAATATAGGCTTGTGCCAGCAATAATGCATTTTGTTGGCTACCTTTTTGTGAGTTATAGATGGCTCCTTGTTGTAAATACGGATAAATGTCCCGCAATGCACTCTTTGCCTGATCATAAGACGGATTACCAGGCTTTAAGGAACTCAATACGGCTACATACTCTTTGTAACAGCTATATAAAGTTGAATAAAGAGTACCTTTGTCTCCATTTTCATTATTCAGTCGGACAAACATCTTGTATTCCTCATTTGCTTTATCAACGGACTGTGCCTGTACCGGCTGACAAAGCATTCCGGAACAGACCCATAAACCGACTATTAATAACTGCTTTTTCATTGTATCTTAATAGAGATTGATTAAAATGCATCTACAAAAGTGAATGCTACACTGATTCTTCTGTACTCGCTGCCTTTCTCTTTGGTTACCTCGATGTAATAGTTGTAATCGGAGTTCATTTCAGAAAAAGCAGGAATGTTTTTCAGGATATAATCTTTCACGCCTACTGCACGCAGGAAAGCGAGCTGATCGTTCTGGGTAACTCCGCTTTCTTTAGTTACTGTGATGTTGGACAAATCATTATCTTTGTATACGGGCTCATTCGTATATTCTCCGTAACATCCGTCATAGGTTATTTTTCCGTTAATGGGACTTGCATCTGCCATACCGGTAATTTTTACCCTTAGTTTTTTGCCCGCATGTACGTATTGTGCAAAGTCTTTTTCGAAAGCTGTTTTCATGATGGCAAGCATGGACATCGCAGCACCGGATTGGGTAGTGATGTATTTTCCCGGTCCGAAGTCCTCTTTAGCCGAAAATCCTTGTTCCACTTCATAAGAGAAATTGATGTTGTAGTTCATAATTTTCTTTCCGTCAGCGTCTATTTCGGAAACAATGCCTGCATCGACGGAAATCTTTGTATGGTCGGATATCGTGTTCTGCTGTTTTGCCATGCTCATGATGTTTTCCTTGATTTCTTGCAGTTTGATTTCGTCCATATTCGATTGCTGAACCAGGTTGAGGGGAATGAAGTTATCGTCGGACTTCATGTAATCGAATGATTCACGATCCAGATTATCGTATTTATAAGTTTTGCCGGAAGCTTTGTTATACACATCGGCATAGATAAGTTCAAATTTATCATTCTTTGTAAGTCCGTATACAGCGTTGCGGAATTCCAGATCACCGGGATTCATAAAGTCGGATACCTCATCTGCAGGAATGTTTAGGTAGATGGTGGGCATGGTATTGAAGTCTACAGCCAGCATGTTAGAATTCGGATTATAATTCCCTAATGTAACCTCTGATTTTTCTACCAGATTGTCGGCCATGCGGGTAGCGATTTCCTGCTCAAATAGTCGCATCTGTTGTGCGCGTGTCTCATCATTTACACGGAGATTATATTCTTCCAGAGTTTCACCAGGCATCATTTTCATCCAAGTGTTCATGCGGTCACTTAACTCGTCGTTCATCAGTTTACTGTAGTTGGGGGATAATTTGCTCATCAGCTCGTACGTGATGGAGTTTACCGTGTTGTACGCAAGGAAAATCTCCCCTTTACCGTTTTTCAGAAAACGGGCATCCGTGATGCCTCCTTCTGCATTGTCGATGTATTCGCGGTCCTTTTCGTCCATCAGGTTCAGGATGGAAATACGTTTGTCTCCGGTGACGATAGCTATATATTTGCCTTCCGGATGGAAATAGCAATAGCGTGCAGTTCCCATCGCATCGTAGCTTTGCAGAATGAAGAATGTACGGGTGTCGTAAGTCGTCAGTTTACCGTCAGCTGTGAGTATTGCCAATAGATTGTTGTCACTGGAAAAAGTAAAACAATTGATTTTCTCATCCGTTGAAATGCTTTTGCGTAATTCTTTGGACTGGAGATTCCAGATATTCAGAGTTGTACCATTGGATGCCGCAATGAAGAAATTATTGTTGCTGATGGCTATGTTTTCAGCTACAAAAGGTATTTCCATTTTGTATTGTAATTCGTACTGCCGGGTATCGAAGAAAAACAGTTCTTTGTTATTGCCGGATATGACGAGGCTTTTAGCATCCGGAGCGTAGCACAAAGATACGGGAGCTATGTCTTCATCGAACTCATGCGTTACTTTGTTAGCTGCCCATAAATCGTATACCGTTACATTACTCTTTTTACCTTTGGCATGTACAATGGCAAACGAAGATCCTGCCGGATTAATCTTCAAGACAGATATGATACCCGAATTGCTCAATACGGAATTGCGTAGATTATAAGTCTTTTTATTATTGTAGTAATACGTTGAAAACAAGTAATTATCTATCCCTACAGGAGATACTTTCTGTGGATAAACATATTTTTGTTTTTCATCGTTGTTCGTTGTTTGAGCGAATAATTGTGGAAAACATAGACTGCAAAGTAAAAATAGAATAAAGTTTCTCATGTTTTATAACCTTTGCTCTACTTAGTCCCAACAGTAGATGTTAGTACTTACTGAAAGGCGTGGAACTACTTCAATTTCTGCTTATTCCTTGACTGTTCATGCTGGCTTATCCGGAACAGATATAAATTGAAAACGCCTTCTTTTCTGTCAAGCAAATTTAAACTAATATAAGTGAACAGAAAAGAGGGCTTGTAAAAGAATCTGCTTAGATTTAAAACAACGACGCTTAACTGGTTGAAAAAAATGTTTATGTGGTCTGTTTTTTACAAAAAATTCAGTGCTTCTTTTATTTTACTATAGTGTCGTCTGCTTGCTGAAATCTCTAGATGACTGAATGGTGCATAAAGAATGCAGCGTAGTGTATTATTCTCTACAGATGAGAGATAGTCAATGTTCAGGATACAGTCTGTGTTTACCCGTATGAAAGAAGGACAAAAATTCAGTATATCTTTGGCTTTAGTGCTTAGTCGTAGTCTGTATTGTTCCATATTGGTCAAAGTCATTTGCCAACAGCGGGTATCCTCCGAATATTGAAAATACAGGATTTCTGACCGACGTAGCAACAACAGCCGGCTAATGGTTTGTACGGCAAACTTGCAGTCGTTGCTTAACAATTGGCGCATAGCCTGATCGAAGTTGATGGGGTTATTCGTTTTCTCCCTCTTTATTCTTTCTACAATTTGTTTAAGTTCATTTGTCTGGTATGGTTTTAATAAATAGTCGAAAGCAGAAGCACGCAGTGCATCCAGCATATATTTATCAAAGGCGCTGTAAAATATGACACGCATGCTATTACGTACATACGGGCGTATTTCCTGCAATAGTTCAATACCATTTATATAAGGCATTTCCACATCCAGAAATAACAAGTCAGGCTGGTATTGTATAATACTTTTCTTGGCTTTTTGTGAAGAGGTGATCGTATCCAGAATTTCTATTTCCGGATAAGCTTTCAAATCTTCTTCCAGATTGTGGATAGAGTTGATTTCATCATCAACGATAATTGTTTTAATCGTATTTGTCATTATTTTAGATATTGAATTGATAATTGAACGGAATGGTAATTGTCACTAAAGTGCCATGCTGAGACGGATCGGATATGCCTATATTCCGGATATCAAATATGATTTTCTCAGTATTTTTGCTGTTTAACAGTTCAATGGTACGGAATAACACTTTCAGTCCGTTTCCGGTGCTCCGTTTTGAATTGGAATGTTTTCCCGGATCATATCCGCTACCATTATCCCGGATAGATATGGAAAGATTTCTGTCTTCTTTCGAAATATGTATGGAGAGTGTATTTGTCTGCTCATCATTGTCTTCGAATGCGTATTTCAGTGCATTCTCCACGGGAATTTGTATACTCATGGACGGAATAAGGGTTTGTAGGGGAACTTGTTCGGTAATTTCCCATTCAATGTGTATTGTATTTGGGTTAGTTTCCTTACGAAGAGCAATATAGTTCTTTACTAATTCTATTTCTTCCTGAAGCTCTACTGCCATTTTTTCGGATGCCAGCAGGTTTCCCCGCAGCACTTGTATCAGCAGTTGCAACGGATGTGCCAGTTCGGAGTATTGTTTGAATGTGGGCATCACTGTATTCAATACATTAAACATATAGTGCGGAGATATACGGTTTCTGATGTTTTCCATACGCAGTTGTGTGGCTAATGCCATCTGGCGGTTATATCTTTGTTCATTCTTTCGACGGATATGAATGAAAATCAGTATGGCAAGCAGAACCGATATGATGAGTAATGCCAGGACTAGAATTATAATATTATGCTGTTGCGATAGTTTAATCTGATTATTGGATATGAGTATATCGCGTTTTAACAAGGTGGTATCCTGATTATATCGGTAATCAATTTCATTGATACTGTTGATGCTCCGTACGTTTCTGATAGAGTCGTCATATTGTTCCACGGCTATTTTATACTGGTAGGCTTTTTCAAAGTCTTTCTTCCGGGCATAATATTCCATTAGACGTTTGTTGTGCAGGTAGATGTATGACGGACCTATACGTAGAGGATTGTAGGGCTTTGAGAGATAATAGTTGGCTGTTGCCAGTTTATCTTCTTGCAATGCCAAGGCTGCTTGAAGACTGTTTATGTAGAAAACCACTTCCTCATTGGCAGTCGGTTCATTCATATAGTACGAACAGGATTTATCCAGATAGTAATGTGCGGAATCTGTTTTTCCGAGTAATGTGAAAATCTCTCCCAAGTTTGCTTCTACCAGGGCGCTCAATGAGGGCTGGCTAAAGTTCTGAACCACTTGGTAGGCTTGCTGGAAATAGGGTAGGGCTTCTGCATACTTCTCTTCGAAGTAAAGGCAATTTCCTTTTGAATTGGCAAATATATATTTTTCATGCTCCAGGCGATGTTCGGGATTCTGTTCTGCCAGGTCGAAATAATGGTGTGCCAGTGGAAAGTTGTGCAGGTTAGCATAGGTTTGTGCCAATCCTAAGTATATACTGAATTTTATATTCGTTGATCCTAGCGAATCGACTACCCAAAGAGCCTTTCTGTAATATTTGGCGGCTTGTGGCAAATCACCTGTCTGGCAATAAGCGTCTGCCAGATTTATGCAAATACTTTGTAATTCTCTGCGGTCGTCGGACTGGTATACTGCATTGTAAGCATGGTGGAGGCAAGCAATGGAAGAATCTTTTTGGTTCACTCCTTGCAGTAGTGTGGAGCGATGGTTCCATGCATTGGCTTTGAGGGCGGAAGTTCCGGGATAACGGTCGCAGAAGTCCAGAACTTTCTGATTAAGGTACAGGGCACTATCAGCATTTCCTTGCAGATAAAAGCATAATCCTACGAACAGATCCAATTTGTAAAATTCCGTGCTGTCGGTCAAGCCTTTTTGTGCTTTTTTGAATTCATCTTTCATCTTGACAGGATAAGTATATATCGAGTCATATCGGCTGATTAATAATAAATCGATAGCGGTTGGCTTCGGCATTTTATTGACCTCTTTACGTTGTGAGGTGCATGATAGTAAAACAAGTAAAAATATACAGATGTATATGATTCTTTTATTGTAAATGCTTATTCTCATGATGTTGTTGTGTTATAGCTTTTCGGGAACAAATATAATCTTTTTTAGGATTTAAGTGAGATTTTCTTAAATCAGAAACAGTTGCACTTGCTGGTTTCTATGCTTATCTGGTGGAAAAGTAAGCTTATCTGGTTTTTAATTACGTTCGTTTTTTTTAAGGATATAACAGATTATTATGTGGTAACCTGTAATGGAAGGCAGTTTTTGGTCTAAACCTCTTTCGGTTGGTATCAAGTTTGCATTTTCTTCGCTTCTATAGAGAGATGAAAAAAGCGAAGCTGGTACGAGGAGGGTATAAGGAAGGTACGAACCGGGAACGATGGGGATGTTTCTGGTCTGTTTGTCGGTAAGAAGATTGCGTAAAAGCTTTTTGAATCTCACCACAGATTACACAGATGCACACAAATTAAAAGTCAAAAGCTGATTTATTAATCTGTGTGCATCTGTGTAATCTGTAGTGAAGTAGAATTTATCTTTTTGGGAAATCAGTTATAGCGTATCTAAACTTATTGGTTTAGCAATTCTTTCGCCCTTTCCAATGCTACATTAATGTTCGGGCAGATATTCTTCTCGCCCAACAGTTCGTAGAAGCCGGATTTTTCCAATGCTTTGTGCACTTTTTCATTCACGCCGGAAAGTACGATAGTGGTTTTTTCGCGTTGCGCCATCTGGCAGAGGCTAGTCAGGTTGTGGATACCTGTTGAATCGATGAAGGGTACTTTCCTCATACGTATAATGCGCACTTTGGGACGGTCTCCCAGTCTGGACATGATTTCTTCGAACTTAGTAGCAATACCGAAGAAGTAAGGGCCATTTATCTCATACACTTCCACGCCCTTGGGAATGGACAGGTTTTCTTCATCTTCTTTGCTGTTAGATTCTTCATTCAGATTAATCTCATCTTTGATAACAGAAATTTCAGTGGTTTCCATCACACGATGCATGAAAAGTACACAAGCTATGACAAGACCCACTTCAATAGCAATGGTTAAGTCGAAAATAACTGTCAGGAAGAAGGTAATCAGCAATACGGTGACGTCTGATTTCGGATTCTTCAGTAGTGCCTTGAATGTGCGCCAGCCACTCATGTTATAGGAAACAATCACCAGCACACCTGCCAGACAAGCCATCGGAATGTATTGTGCCAGAGGCATCAGGAACAGAAGGATAAGTAATAACACCACTGCATGTACCATACCTGCAACGGGGGGTTTTACCACCATTGTTTATATTAGCCATTGTACGTGCAATGGCACCGGTGGCAGGAATACCGCCAAACAGGGGCGTTATTAGGTTGGCAGCTCCTTGTGCTATCAATTCCGTATTGGAATCATGCTTGTCACCGATAACACCATCCGCTACCGTAGCGGAAAGCAGCGATTCGATGGCTCCTAATACCGCAATGGTAATGGCTACAGGAAATAAGTCCTGAATAGCCTCCCAGTTTAGTGAAGGCATTACTGCATCCGGCAGTTCCGCCTTGATACTGAAGCGGTCGCCAATGGTATCTATACAATTGATTCCAGCATAAGTTTTCATCAGATATACCGCTACCGTTACTACAATAATAGCAATCAGCGATCCCGGTATCTTCTTTGAGAATTTCGGGGTTATGGCGATAATTGCAATACTTACGATGCTGACAATTGTATTCCACCAGTTGATAGTATCGAAATGCTGGAAATAGATCATCCATTTCCCGACAAAATCTCCGGGAACCTTTTCACCACCGAAATTAAGTCCGAAGATATCGGCTATCTGCGTGGTGAAGATAGTGACGGCAATACCACTGGTAAATCCCACGATAATAGGATAGGGGATAAACTTGATTACAGCACCCAGCTTGAATATCCCTAACAGGATAAGAATGACTCCTGCCATTAGCGTGGCAACAATCAGTCCCGCTTCTCCATATTGCTGGATGATGCCATAGATAATGACGATAAAAGCTCCCGTGGGACCGCCGATCTGGACTTTGCTACCTCCCAACAGGGAGATGATGAATCCGGCAATGATAGCCGTGATAATACCTTTTTCCGGTGATACGCCGGAGGCGATACCGAATGCAATGGCAAGCGGGAGGGCAACGATACCTACAATGATACCTGCCATCAGGTCTGCCATGAATAATTCTTTCGAGTAGTTCTTCAAAGCCGTGAATAGCTTTGGTCTGAATTCGAACGCTTTCATAGATAATCTGTACTTTTTGTGAAACGAGGTGCAAAATTAGACAAAATAATGCATATATTGGTTGATTGCTTTCAAATATATTATATTTGCAGCAGCTAACTGTAATATTATGAAATCACGACTGCTTATATTCTTTCTTTTTCTTTCTATTTTTAATATATATGCTTCGGATGTGAAGTTTTATAATATTAATGCGATGTATGGAATTTCCATGCGGGAAATGGCTTCTGTTTGTAAAGATGGGAATGGTTTTATCTGGGCTTCCTCTAAAACGGGTATATTGAGAATTACGGAAAGTGATTATCGCATTTATCAGCTTCCTTATAAAACAGCCAATATCATAAATGTCAAATTGGCCTATAATAATTCATTTTTAATAGCATATACGAATAATGGGCAATTTTTTCATTATAATGAACTGTATGACCGGTTTGATTTATTTCTGGATCTTAGAATATCTTTCAATAATACTTTTTTAAGTGTAGGTAAAGTTGTTATTGATGATGAACAGGCTCTCTGGATTCCTACGTCCGGGGGATTGTGCAAATATAAAAGTGGAATATTTACCCAAATAGGTGAGGCGCCAATTCGAACACAGTGCATAACGTCTTATGATCAGACACATCTGCTTGTAGCCAGTCAAGACAGTATTAGATTATTAAATACAAATACGTTGAAACAAAAAAGTATATGTGGAATAGAAGATATGTTTCAGATAAATACTCTTTTTTATGATCATAAAAGAGAGGTTGTATGGATAGGAACTTCCACTGATGGTCTTTTCTATCTGGACATGAAAAAGAAAACGTTATTGCCATTTTCTAATTTCCCAAAGCAACCTATCGCAGTGATAACGGAAAGTTCGGATTCAACATTGTTAGTCGGAATCGACGGGCAGGGAGTATGGGAATTGGATAAGGATAAAAAAACGGTTCTGAATATTTTGAAAGAAGATATTGATAATCCTTTCTCTCTTCGTGGAGATGGGGTTTATGACATCTTTTGCGACGGTCAGCAGAGGGTGTGGGTCACTACCTATACTGGTGGGCTTTCTTTCTTCGACTGGAAATCTCCCTTGATTAATCAAATTACCCATCAGGTTAATAATCCGAATTCTTTAGGGAATGATAATGTAAACAAGATATTGGAAGATAGCAAAGGGGATATCTGGTTTGCTACAAATAATGGGATAAGCAGGTGGAGAGTCGCCACTAATGAATGGGACACTTATTATCAGAATAAACAGGAACAGGCACAGGTTTTTCTGGCTTTATGTGAAGATGACGAAGGAAATATCTGGGCAGGTTCGTTCTCATCCGGGTTTTATGTTTTAGATCGGAATACCGGAAAAGAATTGGTTCATTATCCGCGGAATACATCGGAACTGAAATCTGACGGTAAATTCATAATGAATATATATAAGGACAGTGAGGGTGATATCTGGATTGGAGGTATCCAAGATGTAATATGTTATTTAACAAAAGAAAAGCGTTTTCATACGTATGGTGCACAGCCCATGCGTACGTTTATGGAGTTTTCTCCGGGAAAAATGCTGTTGGCCTGTACTTATTCTGTGCTTTTGCTAGACAAGGAAACAGGGAAAATCACTTTCTTACCGGAATGTCTTGCACAGGATATTTTAGTAATGGGAGATGATATTTGGGTGGCTACTTCCGGAGACGGATTGCTGCACCATAACTACACGACTCGTGAAACTCATAAAATAACAGTGGAATCCGGATTGCCATCTAACTATGTGAATAGTGTCATGTATGATAATGGATATTTATGGTTAGGAACGGAAAATGGATTGTGCCGCTATAATCCTGCCGACAGCACGGTGCATGCTTATTATTCTACTTTAGCTCTCTCCAGTGCTTCATTCAATGTGAATGCCAGCTGCAAATTACGTAATGGCGAATTGATGTGGGGTACAAATAATGGGGCGGTAATGTTTAACCCCGATAAATTATATCATACCCAGCTCAACGGGGAGATTTATTTCCAGAATATCACTATTTCCGGTAGTTCTATCAGAGAAAATCAGGATTTGTTGCGTGGAATTCCGGTGAATAAGCAAACAGATATTTCATTCAAATATGATCAGAATACTTTGACGCTTGAGGTATTGCCTATTGGCGTTTCTTCCAAAGAAATAAAATTTTCATGGAAAATGGAAGGGCTTGATACAGAATGGTCACATCCTTCCAGTCAGCAGATAATCACTTATACCAATATTCCTAATGGGAATTTCCGGCTTAAAGTAAGAATGTACAATAATTCACTTTCTCAGATAGTTGATGAACGTACATTGGACATACACGTTATTCCGCTTTACTGGCAGACGTGGTGGTTCCGTCTGGTGGTATTCATTATTATAATGAGCATTACATTCTTTGTGCTTAAATTCTATATAAACCGTTTGAAACAGCGTCATGCTGAAGATAAAATCCGTTTTTTCACAAATACGGCTCATGATCTTCGTACATCGATAACGTTGATAAACGCGCCTATTCAGGAATTGAATAAAGAGAAAGAATTATCAGACAAAGGGCATTATTATCTGAATCTGGCTACGGAACAGTCTGAACGTTTATCTAATGTTGCAACCCAACTCCTGGATTTTCAGAAAGTGGATATGGGGAAAGGACAATTGTTTCTGGTAATGGTTGATATTGTTAAATTGGTGTACAGGCGGAAAACAATGTTCAAGTCTACGGCGGGAAAAAAGAATGTTATATTGGAGTTTGTCTCTAACAGGGAATCTTATATGTCAGCTGTCGATGAATTGAAAATAGAGAAAGTGGTTGATAACTTGATATCTAATGCGATAAAGTATTCTCATACGAATGGTAGGGTGGAACTTACATTGAATTGTAATGAGTACTATTGGAGCTTGGAGGTAAGAGATTATGGATTGGGTATCTCGGATAATGCTCAGAAGAAGCTGTTCAAAGAGTTTTATAGGGGAGATAATAAGGTTAATTCACGCATGGTAGGTTCCGGGATAGGCCTGTTGTTGGTGAAGAATTACGTTTTGATGCATGAGGGAAAAGTCTCACTTGAAAGTAAGGAGAATGAAGGTTCTTTATTCAAAATAAACATCCCTTATAAAGAAGTGGTTGAGGTTGCACCTGCTGAACATGAAGAGCCGGGGAATATCACATCTGCTGATGGTCCATCTGATCAATCGGAATATAAAAAGGAAGATGATAAGTCCGAAAAGAAGAAATCTATATTAATCGTAGATGATAATAAAGATTTGCGGAACTTCCTGAAGTGTTCTTTTGAAAATCAATATAACATCTTAGAGGCTGGCAATGGCAATGAAGCATGGGAATTACTTCAAAAGGAATCTCCAGAATTGATTATTTCGGATGTGATGATGCCTGATATGGATGGCTTTGAGTTATGTAAATTGATCAAATCTACTTTTGAAACTTCGCATATTCCGGTGATTCTGCTAACTTCACTTTGTGATAAAAGTGACCAGTTGGAAGGTTTAGGTTTGGGAGCAGAAGATTATGTCACAAAGCCTTTCGATATATCACTTTTGGAGCAACGAATAAAGTCCCTTATGCGGAACCGGGAGATCGTCAGAGAGAAAGCTTTGAAATTGATAAAGTCGGATAATGATGAGCAACAGGTTATTTTGAACAATGAGCTTAACGATCATTTTGTGAAAAAAGCAGTGGAAGTGATTCATAATAATATGCAAAATCTAGATTTTGATAAGGAAAGCTTTGCTATGGAAATGCATGTGAGCGGTTCGTTATTGTATAAAAAAATAAAAGCACTGACAGGTCAATCACCTATTGACTTTATTAAATCCATTCGTTTAAACCGAGCTTTGGAATTACTCCAATCTCATAAGTACACTATCACGGAAGTTAGCGAACTTTGTGGTTATTCCAGTATCAGTTACTTTAGTACGGTATTTAAGAAATATTTTGGAAAGTCTCCTACAGAGGTGTGATTTACTTCTTTTTTCCTCTTTTTTATTATTTATTAGTTAGAATATCTAATATCTAAAATTATATATCTAATATCTAAAAGTGTATTGGGTACACTTCTGTAGCTTTGTGCATCGATGTACAGAATGTATATCGATGGAATTATTGTTATGTTAAATCTAATCAAGTTAATCTTATGAAATGTATGTATGATGATGACGGTTAAGTCAGCTATTTATGTAAAGACTGTAAAATCAGAGATAGCCGTAGCGATACACATCACTTTCGGTGATCTGCAATGAGTTTTACGTAGCTTTGACATTTAAAGGGGGGCTGATGCCAATGGCTACTATTATTAATGAAAAACATAGAACCCCATTACTTATATATTATGAAAAACAAAAAGCTTTATTTTCTTTTTCTTTTCTTAAGTATCTTATTCGCTGGTTGTAATGGCGAAGCAGAGATTGAGAAATGGCCTGAAATAGGCAATTACTATGATTCGAGCAAACCCGTTGCTTTTGAAGCGATGGCACCTGACTGGGGAAGAATTAACGAGTCCTTTGTTATCAAAGGAAACTTTCCGATTGATACCGCACTAGTTAAAGTTTATTTTGCTGATAAAGAGGCTGTAATTGTAAACAATGACGGTCGGGAATTATATGGGCTTGTTCCTAAACAGACACCTGGTTACAATGAAGTGACATTGGAGGTTGATGGTAAGAAATACACATCTGATAATGTGAAATTCAAATATTATCAGACCCAATCCGTGAAAACTGTATTAGGAAAATTCGATGATAACCAGTGGCTAGAAGGTGCGATGGATGAATTCCGACTGACAGAATGTACGGGAATAGTAACTGTAGCAGGACAAAAAACTGATAATTTTATTTTCCTCGGAGGCGGATGGGGTGATAGAACTTATTTTGTGTCGTTAGAGGATAATATGGTAATGCGCCTGATTAATATCGGTTATATGGGTGCTGTTGCAGTAGATAACTCAAGAGAAAAAGTTAGCATTATGCCTCGTAGTGGAGGTGCTATGTATACGGCTACTCGTGTAGATGGGTGGACATTGAATTCTCTTGGATTAACGGTTCCTTTTCAAGGTGATTGCCAGGGAGCATTGGCTTATGCCGAGGATGACCGTTATGTATATGCTATGTCGGGTGATGGACTTTTTGAGATAGATTTGGAAGAAAAAAGTTATGTGAAACTGTTTGACAAGTCGCAATATCCGGCTTTTGATGGGCTAAATACGACCCAGTGGAGACATTATTTAACTTATAGCAAATACGACAAATGCTTTTTTGCTTCTTATCCGGAAAATAATGGCATATTGAAGATATGGAAAGATGCTTCTGATGCATGGCAAGTGGAACGTTATGCTGGTTTTCAACCGGGATGGTTGGCAACCGCTTTTGGAGACAGATTGACAGATGCTGTACTGAAAGAGCCTTGTGGAATGGCTGTGAATAGTGCTGGTGAATTGTATGTATGCTGTAAGTCTTCACATTGTATTGTGAAAATTAAAGGTAGACTTGTATCCTTAGTGGCAGGAACTCCTGATAAAGCAGGAAAAGTGAATGGATTTCCTACTGATGCATATTTTGATAATCCGCTGTGTATTGCCATTGATTCCGAAGAAAATTTCTTTATCGGTGAAGAAGCTTCACGTGCAATCAGGAAAATGACAATTGAGTAATAGAGTAGAAACCAATATAAAATGAATCAAAAATGAAGATAAAATACATATTATTGTTTCTCATGGCATGGGTAATTTCTATGAACTCAGCCTATGCACAACAGACTGTAACGGCTTCTGGTTCGGTTATGGACGAGAAGGGCGAGGTTCTAATTGGGGTATCTGTTTCGGTAAAAGAAGTGCCTTCTATGGGTACCATCACTGATATTGATGGTCGTTTTAGAATAACAGGAATAAAAAATGGAAATACTCTATTAATATCTTACGTAGGATATGACACACAGGAAATTCGGATGACTAAAAGCAACGAGCGTATGCGTGTGGTACTGACAGAAAGCTCTAATGTGATGGATGAAGTTGTGATTACAGCATCGGGTAAAGTGCAGAAAAAAATTAATGTGACCGGTGCCATTACCGGAGTAGAAGTAGCAACCTTGAAAACGCCTGCTACATCGGTGAGTAATATGCTTGGAGGACGTGTTCCGGGTATTATTTCCGTAACCAGCAGTGGTGAACCGGGAAAAGACTTCTCTGAGTTTTGGGTACGTGGTATCAGTACTTTTGGCGCCGGAGCAGGTGCTTTGGTACTGATTGATGGTATTGAAGGAAATTTGAATACACTTGATCCCGAAGATATTGAAAGTTTTTCTATATTGAAGGATGCATCTTCCACCGCCGTTTATGGTGTGCGTGGTGCAAATGGTGTGGTACTGGTAACTACAAAGAAAGGTAAAGCCGGAAAACTGAACCTGCAAGTAAAGGCCAATGCTGGTATTTCTTACTCCCCGCGAATGCTTGACTTTGTGAATGCGGCACAATATGCACAGCTTGCTAATGAAGCATCTGTAACACGTGGAGGTATTCCTATTTATACGGACGTGGATTTGGCATTATATGCCAATCATATGGATCCGGATCTCCATCCCGATGTAAATTGGAAAGACGTAATTCTGAAAGACTACACTTGGAATCAACAGTACTTCCTCAGTGCATCAGGTGGTGGTGAAGTTGCACGTTATTACATCAGTGCCGGATATACCACAAAGGATGCCATCTTCAAACAAGATAAAGGGGTAAACAGGTATAATACAAATGTAAATTATAATAAATTCAACTTCCGTGCCAATGTAGATGTAAATGTTACTCCTACTACTACTCTTTCGTTGAATGAAGAAACTGTGATTGTTACCCAAAACTATCCGGGGTTTGGAAATGATAGTAAGAGGTTATGGGAGGCGCAGTCCAGCCTTACACCGGTAACTGTTCCGTTGATGTACACTACTGGTCAGGCACCGGGGTATGGTACCAATAAATCGACTATCAGTCCTTATGTATTGATGAATATGACTGGATACAGAAAGCTATATGCCAATAATAATAAAATTACTATGCAGCTCAATCAGGATTTGAAAGCTATCACTCCTGGTCTCTCTATTATGGGATTGTTTAATATTGATTCCAACAGTTCTCATACCCAAATCCGCGAAAAATTGCCGGCTATATATTATGCCAACGGTCGTAAGCGGGATGGTACACTCGATATGGAAAAGGTAATAGATGCTCAAGAACCTTCGTATAACAGGCTTACTGAAAATGATCGTAAATTCTATTATGAATTTCGCCTTAACTACGACCGTGTATTCGATAAGGTGCATCGTGTTGGCGCTTTGGTAAATGCTTATTGGAGTGATTTTGAGTCTTCTAAATTTGGCGAACTGTTAACGGCTATACCTAAGCGCTATAATAGTTATGCAAGCCGTTTCTCTTATTCGTATGACGACATTTATATGGCAGAATTCAATATGGGATATACAGGTTCGGAGGCATTTGAGAAAGGCAAGAAATTTGGTTGGTTTCCTGCGGTTTCTTTAGGATGGTCTCCCACGCAGTATCACTTCTTCCGCGATAAGGATTTTTTTGTGAATTATTTTAAGATTAGAGCTTCGTATGGTGTTGTAGGTAACGATCGTCTGACGTGGGACGATTCTGTACGTTTTCCTTATCTGACGCTGATAGGAAATACAGGTTCTGGATCTTGGGACAACGGTACGGGCGTGACGGAAACGCAAGTAGGTTCTAGTAACTTGCGATGGGAAAAAGCTATAAAATATAATTTGGGTATCGATATGCGCTTTTTCCATGAACGGTTTGATATGACTGTTGACATTTTTAAGGATATACGTTCCGGTATTTATCAACAGCGCCAGAGTGTGCCCGAAGAAATGGGGCTTGCCTCGTTGCCTTGGGCCAATGTAGGTAAAATGAAGAGTTGGGGTGCGGATGGACATATATCGTACACGCAACCGCTGGGCGATAATGATAAATATTTGGTTGTACGTGCCAACTATACGCAATCTTTGAATGAAATTACAAATTTCGAAGAAGATCTTAAAAAGTATGATTATCAGTCGGCCGTAGGATATCAAAGTGGCATTAATAGGGGACTTATTGCTTTAGGATTGTTTAAAGATGAGGCGGATGTGCAGAACAGTCCCCGCCAAGAGTTTGGGAGTTACTTGCCGGGTGACATTAAGTATAAAGATGTCAACGGTGACGGACTCGTGAACTCGGATGACGTGGTGCCATTGAAGTACTCTGATGTACCTCAAATACAATACGGATTTGCTACAGAATTCAACTGGAAAAATTGGAATGTAAGTATTTTATTTGAAGGAGCAAGTCGTGTTACTTATTTTAATAGTGGCGATATGTATCGACCGTTTTCCGGGAGAACTGTGGGTAATGTGATTACAGATTTTGCTAATCCGGCAAATCGTTGGATTTCCCGTGAAATTTCGGGTAACCCTGCTACTGAGAATCCAAATGCTAAATATCCTCGTCTTTATTATGGAGGTAGCAACAATAATAGTCAGAACTCTTCTTTCTGGCTTCAAGATGGTAGTTACCTGCGTCTGAAAAATGTGCAAGTCTCTTATACACTGAAAGGTCAGACACTTAAAAAGTTTGGTCTTCAAAAAGCAGTAATTAGTTTGATTGGTGATAACCTAGCTCTTTGGTCCAATGAAAAAATACTGGATCCGTCACAAGGAAAACACCATGGGAATGAATATCCCATTCAACGTGTTTATACTTTGCAACTTAATCTTTCATTCTAACGAAAAATGTCAATCATGATAAAATTAGATAATACTAAAAGAAAAATCGGTTTTCTTAGTAAATTAACCGTGATTACCGTTATCCTTGGCTCAATATTTATGTTGGGTTCGTGCGAAAAGTACCTAGACATCGAAAAATACGTTTATGATCAGACCACGCTCGACTCTATCTTTCTCTCCCGTGCCAGAACGGAACAGTATATTAACGGAGCGGCAAGTTTGCTTCCTGACGAATCACTACTGACAGGAAGTGAATGGGGGTATGGTTCAACATTACCTAGCGGATTGGGTTCAGATGAAGCAATTCTTCCGTTTGAATTGCCCGGAAATGTGATACTTTATGATGAAGTAAAAGAAACGGATGTAAGATATAATCCGTGGCCGACATGTTATAAAGGAATACGTAAGGCTAATATCATCTTGGAAAATATTTCAAAGAATCCGGAATTGACTGAAATGGAGATGCGTGATTTTAGGGGTAGAGCTTATTTTTTACGAGCTTATTTTTACTTCTATCTTGTTAGATTGTATGGACCGGTAGTGATACTTCCCGATCGTCCTTTTGATACGGATGAGGATGTGGCATCAGCTTCTTTTGAACGTTCTACTTATGACGAGTGTGTGGAAAAAATATGTGCCGATTTTGAAGAGGCTGCCAAACTGTTGCCATCTGATAGAATAGATGTATTGCAATATTTGCCAACTAAAGGTGCTGCATTAGCATTCAAGGCACGTATACAACTCTATGCAGCCAGCCCTCTTTTCAACGGGAATAGCTATTATTCTGACTGGAAGGATACGCAGGGAAGAAACTTTATTTCTCAGACAGAAGATAAAATGAAATGGGGAAAAGCTGCTGCCACTTTTAAAAGAGTTATTGATATGAATAAATATGCCATTCATACAGTGGGTGTAATAAAGAATGAGAAAGGTACTGGAACGTTACCTCTTCCTGAGACTGTATCAAATGCTAACTTTCCTGAAGGGGCTGGAAACATAGACCCTTATAAATCATATAAAACATTGTTTGATGGAACTTATCAACCCAATATCGTTAAAGAGTATATTTATTACTCAAAAAACGGTATACAGGGGAATGGAGACTATCGCCTTGTTATGCCTGCTAAGTTGGGTGGAAATGCTTCTTTTAGTGTAACTTTGGACATGATTGATGAATATCGTATGGCTGATGGAAGACCGTTTAGTGAGGCTACTCAAGAAGAAAAGTCTTGGCAAGCAGTAGGACAAGACGAGACATTTTCTTTGGATTATCTGCTTTCTGGTAATAGAGCTCACCGCGATAACGGTCGCGAGCCACGTTTTTATGCTACTATTGGTTTTAATGCCTGTATTTGGCCTACAACATCTCATCGTGAAGGTTTATCGTCAGGTACTAGAAACTATATAGCTGATTATTATTACGGAGGTAGTGCATCTGATATGAATAATAATAATAACAGAAACAGAACGGGGTATACCAATCGGAAATATGTGCATCAGGATGATTGTATTTTTTGGAACGGTGTTATAAAAGCCAAAACTTATCCGTTATGTCGATATGCTGAAGTGTTACTGGGGTATGTGGAAGCGATGAATGAAATGGATGGTTCTTATACCGATGAGGATGGACAAGTAACGGTTACTCGTGATGTTGACCAAATGGTAAGATACTTCAATCAGATTCGTTACCGAGCTGGTCAGCCGGGAATTACTGCTGCTGATGCAGCAGATCCGACAACCATGAGAGAACTGATTAAGCACGAGAGATTGATTGAGTTTGCTTTCGAAGGACAACGCTTTTGGGACCTGCGTCGTTGGAAAGATGCTTATGATGCTTATAACAAACCTATTAGGGGATTGGATGTAAGTGCCAGAGAGGCACAACGTGAACAATTCTATACGGAAAGAATTTGGAACACTGAAAAGACCATGAAACGTATGTTCTCTAACAAAATGTACTTATGGCCTCTTGAGAGGAATGTGTTGAGAAAGAATGGTAAGTTGGTGCAGAACCCGGGATGGTAATTGAAATACTAAAAGCTTAATAACTTAGAATAATATGAAGAAAATAGCATTTTTTTCGATGACCTTGCTTATCATGTGTATGGCGGGTTGCGACAATAAAATACCTATGGAAGAGGACTTATGGCCCGAAACGGTTTATCTCGTTGGGTCAAAAGACAAGATTATAGATCGAAGCCTGAATATAGGTTATGAAAAAGACACTATATATACATCGGTTGCAATAAGTGGTTCACTGCCTACAAAGGAAAATGTGATTGTTACAATTGAAGAGTCTCCATCAAGTATTGATGAATATAACAGAAAAGAGCGTGGTTCGGATGATATTTTATATCGTACTTTAGCAGATGGAATTTATAGTTTTCCACAAGAAAACGTTAAAGTGAACAAAGGTGAAGTGTATGGCACTTATCCCATACATATTGATCCGTCTACCTTACATGTTGACTCGCTCTATATGTTAGCACTTAAACTCAGTAAGACGTCTCATTTTGAACTGGCTAAAGAAGATACCGTAGTAATGATTCGTTTGAACTTGATGAATGATTATTCAGGACTTTACTATATGGACGGTGTGATTAAGCCGGCGGATAATCCTAAAGATTCGATTATCTATAAGTCGCCTCGTACCTTGCAGGCTGTGGTCGATGGTAACACAGTACGTATGTATCATCAGAAGAATGAATGGTCAAAAGGTTCAACTGATTATAGACCAGACTTTTGTTTTAACATCACTGTCAACTCTGATAACTCGGTAACCTTGAAGCCTTGGGATAAGTTCAAACTTATCAGTGGCGGTGGTAAATACTATCCGGAGATGGAAGTATATGATTTGTGGTATACTTTCGAAGAAGATGGGGTACAGAAGAAGACCAGAGGATTTGTATACAAAGAGCGTAAGAATGATGATGAAGTGCGTAAGATAAACGACTGGATGGAAGAAAATAGAAAATATGATTATTAGGAAGTTATATTTTAGGGTAAATTCAGATTGCATTTTTTATTACCATTAGTTTAAGAAGGTGGTGCTTTTCACGAAGCACCACTTTCTGTAAAATCATAGAAATGATTTCATGAGAATATATATCTTACATCTATTTGAACTCTTTTGCATAAATAAATGGTATTTTATTAGATTATGTGTCTTAATTGTGTAAATTTTCATATACCCTATAGTTTACTTATTGTTTAATTTAAAAACTAATTATTATGAAACATTTATTTTATTGTTTATTTCTTATGTTATTGTGTGTAGGATGTAAGGGAGAAGATGATTTGATCACAGAAGAAAAGCATGATTCTTTATCTGCAACGACGAGAATGGGAGGCAGTATTGATCTGACTTTATCTGGGAGTACTGTAATTATTTCTTGGATGAGGCCATTTGGCTATAATGTTGGTATTTCTGTAGAAGTATTTATTGAAGCGAATGGGATTAAGACTGTAGTAGGTACATATTCGAGTGCTGAAGATAGTGGGAGGGGGAGTTTTAGTGTGAGTAGTGGTATTCCTAATCTTAATTATATTCCAAATACTGTTTCTTTGAAGGCAAGAGTAAGGGATCTTCCTCGGTATGGACCTTCGAGGGAATCGGTAACCGTTTCAGTTCATAATACTAATTCTCCGGATCCTAATAATCCAGAAGCCATTGTTTGCAATCATTCATCTATTTCTGGAACCCAATCTTTAACTATAATGGTAGATAACAATCTGGGCTATATAGATTTTTATAGGGGGAAGGATGGTACTGGATTATTTGTATTCAAATTTAGCGTTGGAACTAGGATAGGGTATGATCCTGTTACTCATGATCCTTTATTTAGTGGTGAGAAAAGTGTACAAACCGAACGTTTTTATCCCTGGTCTACTCCAGGTTATAATCCCCTTTTGCATTTTTATTTGTCTAATATGGAAAAATTTGTGGGAGATCCTAATGCTGTTGTAAGTTTAGAGGTTCGCATATATGATATTTCATGTCAGAAGTTGGCTCCTGTCAACGATTTTCCTCAATGTACAAACTATTATAAATATGAATTTTCTAATGTACCTTTGGGATACATAAACCAATACCAATCTGTAACTATGAATGCAGTTAAAGAAACGAGGCCACTTAGCGGCTCATATTAAAGATTGATATGAATACTTGGAACTGATAGGATCTTAAAAAATGGAATAAATTCTGTATGACAATAATGAATAATATCATTGTTGGATAGGAATCAATAATTTTTTCTTGAGAGGAGAAATACTTTTTAGCGCATATATAAATACTCTGTCAGTGAGTATTTCTCCCTCTTGAGAAAAATAGAAAGTGTTTATAATGTATGAAGTATAGACAATTAAAAGAAAAATGATGAAGGAAATTACAAACAATTCGGGTAAATTGATTGTTGCGTTATGTTGTCTGGTAACATCTTTAAATCTTTGGGCAGATTCGTATAGTAATAGCGTTTGTGTTCAACAAACAGTGCAGGATACTATTGAAAATCTGTTCAGAGAAGAAATGTCGCATTTCCCTCAGGAAAAGCTTTACCTTCAGACAGACCGTGGCATTTACATGTCCGGTGAAACCCTTTGGTTCAGGGCACATTTAGTAGATGCCCTTATGCTAAAGCAAGCTAATGCTAGCCGATATGTATATGTAGAGTTAGTGAATCCGTTGGGCAACTTGGTGGAGAGAGTGAAAATAAGACCGGACTCTTTGGGATGTTTTTACGGACATATTCCATTGGGTGAAGATCTGCCGGAAGGCAACTATTCTCTCAGAGCCTACACTTGGTTCATGCAGAATATAGGTGAAGAGTACTTTCCCCATAAACTGATTTATATATCCGATCCCGTATCCGAAGCGATATCTCCGGAAATCAGTTATTCTGCTGAAAACAACGATATTCATGCGGAAATACATTTTCTCAGTAAACCGGACAACCGATCCGTCACTCCTACACAAGCCATTCTTTTCCCCGATGGAGACAGGGACAAAGAAGGAAAAGTCTTATCATTGGAAGGGGAAAATATCCATTACACTTTTAAGAAGAAGGAGATTCCTGCTTCGCGCACGTTTTTGTTACAGACAGTGTATGACGGAAAAATTTCCAATCGCTATTTCAGAATCCCCGAATTGAGTAAAACCTTTGATGTGGCTTTCTTCCCCGAAGGAGGTCATGCAGCTCAATCCACCACAATCAAAATGGCATTTAAGGCCATTGATGCAGATGGTTTGTCTACAGAGGTAGAAGGTCAAGTATTTGACGAAGAAGGTCAGGTATGTGCCGATTTCAAAAGCCAGCATTTGGGTATGGGGAGTTTTCGGATGTATTATGTTCCCGGAAAAAAGTATCATGCCGTTTGTAGTGACGGAACAGGTGTTTCCAAGCGTTTTGATTTGCCCGAACCTTCTCCGGATGCTATCTCCCTGAATACACTTTGGTCTAAAGATTATTTGCGGGTAAGTCTTTCCAAATCACCCGATACCCCATTGGGCACTTCGCTGACACTGGTGGCGCATTTGCGGGGCATCGTTCTGTATGCACAACCCTGGGATGATAAACAAAATTATGTTGACTTTGAAAAAGACTTTTTTCCGGCAGGCATCGTTCATTTTCTGCTGGTTGATGAAGGAAGAAACATTCTGAGCGAACGTTTAGTGTTTTCTCTGCAAAAAAGTGCACTGGCGCAGACTGAAGTCCGGCCTGACCGCGAAAACTACTTGGCAAGAGAGAAGGTAGATATGGATATACAGATTAAAGATATAAATGGAAACCCCATGTCAGGCAACTTCGCACTTGCAGTTGTTGACAGAACAGACGTGAAGCCGGATACCGTTTCCAACATTGTTTCCACCTTATTGCTCACTTCCGATCTTAAAGGACACATTGAGTCGCCATTAAGTTACCTGCAGGATAGCCGCAGTTCTTCCTATGCCCTGGATTTGCTGATGATGACACAAGGCTGGCGGAAATACAACATACCGGAGGTATTGAAAGGCAACGTAACCAGCGCATTGCCCTATAATTTGGAATTGGGCGACGAAGTTTCCGGTAAAGTAGAGGGCTTGTTTTCTGCATTGAAAGAGGGAAATATCTCTTTGCTCGCCCTTAAAGATTCACTCATCGGGACAGAACTGACGAAGCCTGACCGGAATGGGCGGTTTGTATTCGATAAACTGGAATATCCCAGTGGTACTCACTATATTGTCCAGGCGCTCAGCAAGAAAGGTTCTTCAAAAGTTTTTATCGAACTGGATCCTTATAAATCGTTTCCTGCTCCCCGAATCGGGTGTATTCCCCGCATTGAAAAGCCGCATATCGAGGAGAACTATATGGCAAAGATGGATCAGAAGTATACGATAGAAAATGGAATGAGAGTTTATAATCTGGCGGAAGTGATAGTGACAGGTAGAAGAGAGAGAGCTGTAAAAACGGAATCTCCTTTTTATTCGGTGGGAACTTCGAAGGTGCTGACGGAAGAGGATGTAAAAAAAGGACATTTTATTTCTACATACGACCTCTTGCGACGTTTGCCGGGTATTACTATCACGAATAATGAAGTGCGTTATCGATTTGCTCCGGTCATGGTGTTGCTGGACAATGTTCCCGAAGAAAACTTTGATTTTGACCTGTTGGACGTGGATGACATCAAAGATGTTTTTTACTCCCCTGCCACTTCTGTCGGTCCTCTTTACGGGTCGGCTGCGGGAAATGGTGCCATAGTAGTCACTACGAAGAATGGGTTTATACAGAAAAATAAAATGAATAGCAACATGCAGACTATTACGACTTTAGGTTATCAGCAAACTGTAGAATTCTACTCACCGGCGTATGACACGGAAGCAAAGAAAGAATCCGTCAAGCCAGACTTACGTTCTACGATATACTGGAATCCGAGCGTGCAGGTTGATGAATCGGGAACTGTTCAAGTCAGCTTTTATACAGCCGATTCTGCTGCCGATTATGGGGTAGTGATAGAAGGTGTTTGTACATCGGGTAATCTCATTTATTCAGGTGAAAAAGTAATATCGCGGCATAGCGATTCTTATTAATTTTTTGTTGAAGTAATTTAAATATATAGCTTATGAAAAACATTACAAACGTATTTTACGAATTTCTTATAGCTTTATGCTGTTTGATGTCTTCTTCCGCACTTTGGGCATGGGAAGATATGTCGATGCCTCGACTGCATGTTGAAGGCCGTTACCTGGTAGACCCGCATGGGAATAAAGTGAACCTGCATGGGTTTGCGCAGACCTATAGTCCGTGGTTCAATGAGATGGGGCAGAAGTGGGACAATTATGATGTGGAGAAATGCTTGAAATACAATCAAGGGTTGATTGATGACATTATGGCTGCCGGTTGGAAAATGAATTTTCTTCGATTACATATGGACCCGTATTGGTCAAATTCTCCGGGAATTCATGTAGAAGGAGAGAATGACATTTCAGCATTCGATTTCAATCGGTTTAAAAACTATCTTGATAGGGTATTTATTCCGATGGCGGAATATGCTGTCTCGAAAGGACTTTATGTAGTCATGCGTCCTCCCGGAGTATGTCCGGAAAAAATAGCTGTAGGAGATGAGTATAATCAGTATCTCATTAAAGTATGGACACACGTAGCCCAACATCCGAAATTGAAGAATCATCCCAACATTATGTTTGAACTGGCCAACGAACCGATTAATATACTTGGTCCCGATGGTACTTACGGAGCCGGTTCGCAGGGACACTTCGATAAACTGAAAGAGTATTTTCAGTCGGTGGTAGATGCGATGCGTGCACAAGGTTGCGGTAACATTCTTTGGATACCTGGTCTGGGTTATCAAGGGTTGTATAAAGGGTTTGCCGTCAATCCTATCGAAGGAGATAACATCGGTTATGCGGTACATCTCTATCCGGGTTGGATGGGAAGTGATGGAGAAAATGGGGATGGTGGTTCCAGTACGGGAGGCTATGAACCTTTCCAGAAGGGATGGGATGATTCCGTAGCTCCGGTAGCATCATTCGCGCCTATCATGATAACAGAAATGGATTGGGCACCGTCAAAATATAACGCTTCGTGGGGGAAGGCTCATACCGGTACATTCGGTGGTCCCGGTTTTGGAGCAAATATGAAACATATTGTAGATAATTCGGGTAATGTAAGCTGGCTTATTTTTACGGGTGCTGATTTGTTGGCAAAATTTAAGGATACTCCACCTGCTGAGGGAGAAGCGTACACCTTCCTGACCGATCCCGAAGCCTGTCCGTGGCCTACCTATCATTGGTATCAGGAGTATGCAAAGGAAAATTATCCACGTCCTGATTTTACTTATCAGTCACATAGTGATAATGGGGATGGCACATACACTAATCCTGTTATATTCGGTGACTTTCCTGATCCGGATGTAATCCGTGTGGGTGATGTCTATTATATGGTATCCACTACCATGTACATTTTCCCCGGAGCCACCATTCTGAAATCTTATGATTTGGTGAACTGGGAGTATTGCTGTAATCCGTTGGAGCGCATAGAGGCATCCGATGGTTATAATCTTGAAAATGGTCAGAACCGTTACAGCCGTGGCCAGTGGGCAACAGCTCTTCAATATCATAACGGCAAGTTCTATCTCCTGTTTACTACACTGGATGAAGGTGGATACCTATTGACCACTACCGACATTGAAGGTGAATGGGAAAAGAAGAAGCTAAATGATGGCTTTTATGATTGCGGATTGCTTTTTGATAATGATAAAATATACGTAGTTTACGGTATCAACCAGCTTCGTATAGCCGAATTAGATGAAGATTTCAATAAAATTCCCGGCAGTGATAAGGATGTGGTTAAATGGTCTTTCCGCGAAGGGCTTGAAGGGAGCCGTTTGTATAAGATAGGTGAGTATTATTACATTTACTCTACGTATGGAGGATGGCCTGCTTTTCAAACTGTTTTCCGCTCCAAGGATATCTATGGACCTTATGAGGAAAAGAAGCTGATAGACGATGACAACATTCATCAGGGAGCTTTGGTAGAAACGCAGACCGGAGAGTGGTGGACTATGCTTTTCTATGATAAAGGTGCTTATGGACGATTCCCTAACCTGCAACCCGTAAAATGGGTGGATGGCTGGCCTGAAATAGGTGAGAACGGAAAAGGAGTCACTACCTATCGTAAGCCCGATGTTGGCAGGGAATACCCCATAAAGTCATTGCCTACCAATGATAATTTCAGGCATTATAAATTAGGACTACAATGGGGATGGAATCATAATGCGGACAGATCAAAATGGTCGTTGACTGAACATGCCGGTTATTTGCGGTTGTATACGGCAAATGTTACCGACAGCCTGCATAAAGCCAAGAACACATTGACTCAGAGAATTCTGGGGTATCCTCAGGACTTGGAACATTCCTATGGCACGGTCAGGATGGAGATAGGCGAGATGCAGGAAGGCGATGTGGCAGGATTGGCAGTATTTCAGGACCCTTATGCGTTTATTGGCGTTAAAGTCATAGATGGGCAGAAGCGGTTGGTTTATACCACTGCCCCTGTAGTATCGTCAGCTGCAAAATCGGAGCAGATAGGAGAAGTGGTCACTGAACAGGTAATCTATTTGCGCGCTATTGCCAATTACAACACAAGTAGGGCAAGCTTCTATTACAGCCTGGACAACAAGACCTATACGAAATTTGGGGATGACCTGAACATGAAGTATGATCTGACGGTATTCACGGGCAATAAGTTCGCTATCTTTAATTATGCAACTGTCCAGACAGGTGGCTATGTGGATGTAGACTGGTTCTCTACCGAACCGGAGTTTGATGAAGCATTCTATTTTGACGACTCTTTTGAGGGGTATAGTGAAGAATCATTGACCTTAACCGAATTGACCATCAATGGAAAAGAAGAGCTCACTTTGCTTACCGGAAGTTCTTCTACAATTACAGTGAAAGGAATATATGCCGATGGCCATACGGAAGATATTACCATGGCGGCCGATTATGAAAATCAGAATCCGGATGTCATACGTGTAACTAACGGACGTATAATGGCTTTGCAAGATGGAGAGAGTGATATAATTATCAGTTATAAAGGCCCGTTGGGTGACCGTCAGTCTTTAAAGATTCACGTCACTTCTTCTACTTTTCCGCTAACCGCAGAACTGTTTAATCCCAATATTTGGGAGACCGGTTCTTTTGATGAGAATACACATACATTGGTGACCGGACAGTATGGTTTCGGTGGCTGGTGGTACGATAACGGTATTGATTTGTCGGAATATAAATACGTTGTGGCAAAAATAGGCAATGATAACTCAAACAACGGTGCTTCATTTCGTTTATTTGATGAGAATAGCTATTGGTCGGGAGCTGCTGAGTATGAAGTTAAGAACAGTAAGCAAGTGGTTGTTGATTTGAATAATATGTATAAGAGTAATTCTAAAGTGAAACTTGATCCGAGCCACATTTATGGTGTAGGTTTCTGGTCGTTCGGCGGCAGCCCTATTATTATCGATAAAGTTTATCTGACTAATTCCGATGATTACGAAGATCCTACGGGTATCGAGGATGTGACCGTGGATAAAGATCCTTTGGTAGATGTTTATACCATTACGGGAATCAAGCTTCGCACTCAGGTGCGCAGAAGTGAGGTGATCCGGGAACTGCCTGCAGGAATTTATATTGTGGGAAGAGAGAAGGTTGCCATATTGAAGTAATAACGATGATAAAATCTGATTAGTTTACATAAGTGAACAACTAACTTTTTAGAAAACATATTTATAAGGATGATATAATCCAGCCTACAGGTATTTATAACCCTGTTTTGAAAGGGCTACACCTTTTTGTCCGGATGGCTACACCCTTTTACTCTCATGGCTACACCTTTTCATATAAAGGGTGTAGCCATTCCAAAAGGATACTTTACTCTTAAATATAAGTTATTGAAAAATATTTATTTAAAATAGAAAGTCTTCCCTTTTTATTGCTTATATTTGTCAGAGTGAGCAACCTTTAAATTTTAGTAGAAATTAATCATATACAACTATACCATGAGAAAGCTTATTTTCCTTTTCCTGCTTTGCATCGCTTGTATGCTTCAGGCACAAAATGTAATTGATAATCCTAAGTTTAAATTCCGTTCGGGCAGCATTTATAATATTACCCGCATTGAACGTACTCCGGATGCAACAAGGTTGCATATCCATGTTATTTTCCGTCCGCATTGGTGGGTAAAGACAGGCAAAGATACTCATTTGGAAGATGCGATTACTGGTAAGAAGTATTATATAACCGGTAGTGAAAACTTTGAATTAGAAAAAGAAGTATATACACCAGATTCCGGTACGTTGGATTTTGTACTTATTTTTCCTCCACTTCCTAAGGAGACAAAAGAAATCCATTTGCTTGAGTCTGATCATGACGAACTCAATACGTACTATATATCTTTGGAGAAAAAAGATGCTAAAGCCTCACTTTTCGATAAAGTCTCCGGCAACTGGATGGGAATGGACGACTATTATGAATGGGCTTTTGGTATATACGATTCTCTTGCTGTCATGGACAATCGTTTCTATCAGTACGAAGCAATCCGTCAGAAAGGTAAAAGTATGCTGTTGACTTTGAAAGATGACCGGGGCGATAAAGTGGAGCTGGAACTTACCCCGCAAAAGAATGGTTTGTGCCGGATAAGGAAAGATAAAGAACCTGCCCGGCTTTATTCGCGGGATACGGGAAGCATGAAGGCGATGCAGGTTGAAGAGAATGAGAGTCCGGTATTCCGTCGGGATAGTGTTTGCCTGCAAGGATACATTGCCGGCTATGATCAGAAATTAGGCTTTACCAATGGTCTGATTTATGTTTCTAATGATTTGACAAGAGAAGATTATCCGATGGTGGTAACTCTGCAACCTAATGGAAGGTTTGAATGTAAGTTTGAGATCAACTATCCTATGGTAAGTTCGGTTGTGTTCAATAATGATTGGTTGCCCTTTTATATAGAGCCGGGACAAACTGTAACAATGTATGTAGACTGGGAAGCTGTAATGGCCCGTAGCCGTGCCCGTGATCATTATTATCCTCTTCATAATGTCCATTACATGGGATCTACCGCATATATAGGAAAGGCATTGAAATATGTAGATGATTTATTCGTATTTCGTTATGAAGATTTCTCGAAAATGCAGAAAGAACTGACCCCTGCACAATTTGTAGAGCGTTGCGAACCCATGTTTCGTCGTTGGTCGGAGCAGGCCGATTCACTTGTTGCTGCCAATCGATATGTGGGAAGAGCGGCACGTTTGGTGAGAAATACGGCACGGATTTCTCAAGGTTATAAGATGTTCGACTTTGTTATGGACAGAAGTTATCTGGCGCGGGAGAATAAAGATAATGAGGTGCTGAAGGTTAAGGAAGATTCGGCTTATTATAACTTCTTACGACAGATGCCTCTTAATGACAGCATTATCGTAGCGGATAAGAATTTTAGTAGTTTTATCAATCGCCTTGAATATATGGATTTTGCAAGGGCTGTGGGTGATACGACGACTGTTGAAATGGGAAAGATTGCCTATAAATATCCTGAAAAATCTGTCCTTACTTATTTGAAGAAGAATGGTGTAGTATTGACTCCTGAGCAGGAAAAAATGAGAAAAGATAGTGAAGACAGAGCTGGTAAGACTGTGACAAGAGAGATAAGCGAACTCATTGCGGAGACGAAGATATGGGAAGAACTTAGCGAAAAATATAAGGATTTATTCGAAGCTTATCGAAAGGAAAATGAGGTAATGAATGATGTTTCTGTATCTATTGATGAAAATCAGAAAGCAGAAGATGAAAAAATAATGAGAATAAATCAATTCTTTGAAAATCAAAGAGAGAAATCGGGACGATTGGATACCATAGTCGGATATGTCCCGTTGGTTTCGCAGATCATTGCTTTGCGAAGTCTTCCTTTTGATTTAAAACAATTGGATAGAGAAGGTGCCCGTAGTCTGTTGGATAAAGAAAAGCAGCTAATCAATCATCCATTCATGCTTGCTGAGGCGGAGCGTTTGTATGCCCAAGCTTTCCCGCTACAAAATGATAGCACGTATGCTTTGCCTGAAGGGCCTGCTACTGAAATCTTACGTAATATTATTAAAGCCCATGCAGGTAAAGCTTTGTTTATCGATTTCTGGGCAACGTTTTGCGGTCCCTGTCGTAGTGGCATTGAACACACTGCCGGTTTGCGCCAACAGTATAAAGATCACCCGGAATTTCAGTTTATATACATCACCAGTGATCGTGAAAGTCCCGAAAAGACTTATAATGAATATGTAGAAAAGAATCTGAAGGGTGAGGCCTGCTATCGTATTCCTCAGGCAGATTACAACTATCTCCGCCAATTATTCCACTTCAACGGTATTCCTCATTATGAGTGGATAGAAAAAGATGGTACTGTATTGCGAAACTCTCCGGGAACTTATAACCTGGAGAAATATTTGAAGAAGCGTTTCGGGAATAAAGATTGATATTTTCCATTATTAAGTATTATTTTAGCTCTTGTTTATTGACCGGAAGGTGCTTCTTATAATAAACGAAGATATTATTATGATGGACCAGAAAAAATACAAGAGCTTATAGGTAGGAGTCAGCAGGAGGATGCAGTAGCATTCTCCTGCTGATTTTTAGTCACTTGTATTCTGGATCACTTTTCGATTACTATTTCTCTATCTGTTTCGGAAGAATATACGGAATAAAATGAATCAAATATGTAGATATTGATTAAAAAGTGATCCAATCAGAGTGTCTGCAAAATTATATTTTTGTTTTCATTGATGGCAATTTTATTTAAAGTTGAATGATATCGATATAATCCTATTGTCTGTCGAAAAATACTACAACAAATTAATGATAAGTCCCTATTTTTACGACATGAAAAAACTGCATAGGAAAAAACTATATTTGAAATCTATAATTATGAAGAAGAGAAACTTTTTTTTGTTATTATCATTTGTCTTTTTGTGTTTGCAAACTCAAGCACAAAAAGTGAATTTCCATCCTCAGAGAACAATTAAGGTTGAAACTAATGATAGTCGAGAAACTATTATTGAAAAGGCTATTCATATTGTCCCGGATGTAAATCAATTGGGTGCATTGCAAAATGAGTTCATTGCTTTTGTTCATTTTGGTCCTAATACATTTACCCGTATGGAGTGGGGAAATGGCAAGGAAGACCCGAAGGTGTTTGATTTGAAAACTTTGGATACAGATCAGTGGTGTGAGACGATGAAGGCGGCCGGTATGAAGATGGTGGTTCTGACAGTGAAACATCATGATGGCTTTGTCTTATGGCAGAGCCGCTATACCAAACATGGAATAATGTCCACTGGTTTTAAAAATGGGAAAGGGGATATTTTGAAAGAACTTTCGGAGTCATGTCGTAAGTATGGTTTGAAGTTAGGAATTTATTTATCGCCTGCAGATTTGTTTCAGATAGAAAGTCCAAATGGGCTTTATGGTAATTTGAGTAAATATACTAAGCGAACTATTCCGCGTGAGATACCTGGAAGACCTTTTAAGAACAAAACTCAATTTGAATTTGTGGTTGATGATTATAATGAATATTTTTTAAATCAACTATTTGAATTATTGACGGAATATGGACCTGTTCACGAAGTCTGGTTCGATGGAGCCCATCCGAAGCGGAAAGGAGGGCAAACATATAATTATATAGCTTGGAAGCAATTGATTAAAACGTTGGCTCCACATGCTGTCATTTTTGGTCGAGAAGACGTCAGATGGTGTGGTAACGAAGGTGGTGGAACAAGAAATACGGAATGGAATGTAATCCCATATCGTGAAAACCCTGATACGATGAATGACTTTAGTGATCTGACCTCAAATGACTTGGGCAGTAGGGAAGCTCTGTTTTCTATGGAAAGGCCTTTTTATTTGCATTATCAGCCTGCGGAAACCAATACATCCATTCGTGAGGGTTGGTTCTATAGGGATGATACACATCAAAAGGTAAGAAGTGCGGATGATGTTTTTGACATATATGAACGTGCGGTAGGAGGTAATTCAATTTTTTTGCTGAATATTCCGCCTAATCGTGAAGGAAAGTTTTCTGAAGCAGATGTGAATGTATTGAAAGAAGTAGGTAAGCGCATTGACGAAACTTATGGCATTAATTTGCTGAAAGGTGCTAAAGGTGCGAGCCAGGTGCTTGATGGCAAAATGAATACTTATGTATCTCTTGATAAACAACCTAGGGAAATTATTATTTCCACTGTCCGACCGGTTACAATGAATCGTATAGCCATCAGGGAGGCTATCAGTTCTTATGGTGAACGGGTAGAAAGACATGCTGTAGATGCATATATTAATGGAGAGTGGAAAGAAATAGCCCGAGCTACCAATATTGGATACAGGCGCATTCTTCGTTTTCCGGAAGTGACTACTGATAAAATACGAGTGCGTATACTGGAGTCGCGTTCTGTACCGGTTATTAGCAGTGTTTCAGCCTATTATTATCAGACTCGTCCGCCGATGGTCAGTGCAAAAAGAGATGTGAAGGGATTGGTCTCAATAGAGCCTGCAAAGAAATTTTTTTATTGGAATTTTACCGGGCAGAATAGTGAAGCTAATCTGAATCAGGGTTATCGTATTTTTTATACTACGGATGGAAAAGAACCGAATGAAACTTCAATGGAGTATAAAGAACCTTTCTTCATGGAAAATGCAGAGTTGAAAGCAATTTCTATTCTTAATGGGAAAAAGGGAGCTCTGTATGAAGAGCAGTTCGGTTTAGTAAAGCAAGATTGGAAAATATATAATGCAAGTAGTGAAACGTCCAAGCATCCTGCTAAAAATGTTATGGATGAGAATCCAGACACTTACTGGATGTCAGAAGAAGGTGCTGAAATGCATTTTATCAGTATTGATCTGGGAAAGAAAGAGCAACTTAAAGGTTTTGCTTATATACCTCAGCGACAGAATGCAAGAGGCATGCTTGAGAAGGGAATTTTTAAAATTAGTGATGATGGACAGAGCTGGCGCGAAATAGAAAGTTTCGAATTCGGGAATTTAATCAACGATCCAACAAAGCGATCCCACTATTTCAAAAATGCTGTAACAGCACGTTACATCCGCATTGAGGTAACGAAAATAGCAGCAGATGGAAATGTGGTGACCATGGCCGGGTTAGATTTATTTTAAGTATTGCAATATGGCATTTATTAATATGTAAAAATAATTATGAATATTTCTCCAATAGAAGAAGTAAAAAGAAGCATTTGTGGCTATAAGGTTCAACAATTTCAAGGACCGGTAAAAAGATATTGTCAGACCATGGATTTGAAAGATGATCCGGAACTTATAAAAGAGTACATTCAATGTCATAGTAAAGATAAAGCATGGCCGGAGATAAGGGAAGGAATCAGAGCTGTCGGTATTCTGGAAATGGAGATTTATATATTAGGTTCCCGTTTATTTATGATTGTTGAAACACCGCTTGATTTTGAATGGGATACGGCAATGGCAAAATTAGCAACAATGCCCCGTCAGGTGGAGTGGGAAGAATTGGTTTCTCATTTCCAAGTGGCTTTGCCCAATGCTTCTTCTTCAGAAAAATGGTCATTAATGGACCGAATGTTTTATTTATATCCATGATTCAGATGAAGAAAATGGAAACTTTTTTAATCCTGTTCATGCTATGTTTCCCTTGTTGGGGATGTGCACAGCGAATTTTTGATTGGGAGAATCCTAATGTAGTGGGTCATAATAAAGAAGACTATCATTCTACATTGATGCTTCCGTCCCGGAAAAGCGAGTGCAAAGAAATTATGTTGTTAAATGGCATGTGGAAGTTCATGTGGTCTCCCGATCCTCAAAGCCGTCCATTGAATTTCTATAAAAGAGATTTTGATACAAGCGGATGGGACGATATTGTTGTTCCCGGACCGTGGCAATTACAAGGGTACGGGAAGCCCATTTATACAAATTGGACTTACCCTTTTAGAAAAGATCAACCAAAGGTTATGGGAGAGCCTCCCAAGATTTTTTAGCTATGAGAATCGGAATCCGGTAGGCTCTTATGTTACCACTTTTGAGATTTCGGAAGAAATGAGAGATAAGCAATTTTATCTTCATTTTGAAGGAGTCAAATCAGCGATGTATATATGGATAAATGGAAATAAGGTTGGATATAGCCAGAATTCTATGGCTCCGGCTGAGTTTGATATTACAAAGTATGTACATAGTGGACAGAACAAATTGGCGGTTGAAGTTTATCGTTGGTCAGATGGCAGTTATCTGGAAGATCAGGATATGTGGCGTTTTAGCGGCATTTTTCGTTCAGTGGAACTTTGGGTGCGTCCTAAGGTTCATATAAAGGATTATTCATTGACGGCTGATCTGTCTCCGGATTTTTCTTTTGCCCGTTTCAATGCAAAAGTCTGGTTACGGAATTTATCAAAGGAGAAGCTTAATAAACTGTGCATTGAGATTGTTTTGAGAGGTGAAAACAATGAAGGGGAAAAGGTGGAAATGGAGTTGAAAACTCTCGTTAAAAACTTAACTCCATCTTCTACGGGATGCTATACATTGTCTTCTATAGTGAATAAGCCCATTTTGTGGTCAGCGGAAAAACCTAATCTGTATGACGTTGAAGTCAGGCTTTGTGATAAGAAGCAGGTTTTTGAAGAGTTTCGGTCGCATTTGGGGATATGGAGATGTGAAATAGATGGGAATGTTCTTAAATTTAATGGAAAGAAAATCAAACTGAAAGGAGTAAACCGCCATGAACATCACCCTCGCATGGGACGATTTGTAGATAGAGAGACGATGGAAGAAGATTTGAGATTGATGAAGCAAGCTAATATAAATATGATTCGTACTTCACATTATCCCAATTGCCCGTTGTTTTATGAATTGTGCGATCGATATGGTTTTTATGTGATGGATGAGGCTAATCAGGAAAGTCATGATTATGGTTTGGGTAATAAGATTCTTGGAAATAATCCGGAGTGGACGCTTGCACATGTGGATAGGGCAGTCGCCTTGGTGCAACGTGATAAAAATCATCCTTGCATAATTTCGTGGTCTTTAGGTAATGAAGGAGGAGCGGGACGTAATATGAGGGCTATGGCGGATACCATTCGTGCCATAGATCCCGTACGTATCATCTTTAGTGATACAGATAATTCAGTTTCTGCTTTTAATGATCCTTCTTATTACACTCCTGATCAATTGAAGAAATTCGCCATGGAGAAACGTGATAAGCCGATTTTTATGCGTGAATATGCTCATGCTATGGGAAATTCGGTGGGTAACTTACAAGAATACTGGAATATTATTGAAGCGGATGAATGTATTGTCGGTGCTGCCATTTGGGATTGGGTTGATCAGGGAATTGCCAAGAAAGTAGATGGCTCATATACGAAAAGTGTTGAATTTTCAACTTCTTTGTCTTTAAAGAAAGATGAGTTCTGGGCTTATGGGGGAGACTTTGGTGATTTTCCTAATGATGGTCCATTTTGTTTGAATGGTTTAATCGGTCCGGATCGTGTGCCTCATCCGCATTATTATGAAGTACAAAAAGTATATCAAAATATAGATTTCTCATTGGATGATGAGAGTAAGGTTCACCTTACTAATAAGTACGGATTTATGTCTTTGGATGAATTTGATTATGAATATGCCTGGTTGGAAAATGGAAAAATTGTAAGGTCCGGGAAGGCATTGCTTTCGGATTCGGATTGTTTGGATATACCCTTGTATTCTGGTTCTGGTGAACTCTTTCTGAATGTTTACGCGAAACTGAAAAAGACGGAATGTTGGGCTGACAAAGGTTTTTGTGTGGCAAAGGAGCAGTTTCGGATGAATACGGTCAAAGTTGAGCGAATTGTAGCAGAGGGTGAGCATATTGAAATAAAGCAATTACCGGAGGCGTTTGAAGTGATTGCGGGTACGCACCGCTTTTTGATAAACACCAAATCGGGTGCTTTGACAAGTTGGCAAAAGAATGGGGTTGAAATCCTATATGGTATTCTGGAACCTTATTTTTGGAAACCGGCAAATAACAATCAGATGTATAATAACTATAATCAACGTTTAGGTAAATGGAAGGATGCGGCAAAAGAAAGAGTAGTCAAAGATGTTGCTTTTTCAATAAAGGAAGGATTGGGAATAGTGAAAGTCGACATGCTTTTGCCAACTATAGGTGCATCCTATCAATTAATATATACGATCAATGGGGCAGGAAGAATACAGGTTGAAGCTTCTTATAGTCCTGAAGAGAAGTCTATTCCGTTGATGCCGAAATTTGGAATGAGAATGCGATTGCCGGCTGAGATGAAGCATATCAAATGGTACGGACGAGGAGAATTTGAGAATTATCCAGATAGGAAGAACGCTGCTTTTATTGGTTGTTATGAAAAGGATGTCAATGAATTCGTTACGGAGTATTTATACCCGCAGGATAATGCCAATCGGTGTGATGTTCGTTGGTTTTCATTAAGTGGTAAAAATAATAAGAAAATACGAATAACCGGATTGCAACCACTTTGCTTTCGCGTATGGCCTTATGACGAAAATGATTTGGAGACCAGTAGACATGCTTATGAACTGCCTGAACGCGATTATTTGAATGTGAATATAGACTTAAATATTCATGGAGTAGGAGGTAATGATTCATGGGGTGCGCGAACATTGAATAAATATACAATTGATGGAAATCAATCTTATTCCTATGGATACATAATGGAATATCATTCTAATAATTAAATATTAATGGATTTGTAATATGAAAAAAGCTATGTCTATAAGAAGTGTTATACTTCTGCTAACTCTATTGCTATTTTCTGTACCTTCTTATTCGCAGAGGGTTAGAGAGAGTTTTGACTGGAACTGGCAGTTTCATAAGGGCGATATTGCCATTAAACTTGCGGTGAAAGCTGGGATGCAGGGCGGATTGTCTGATGTGAATGTAAAGCGTGTGGAAGGAGAAGAAGTCATTATTGCCTATACGGATAGGAATAAAGTTGCAGAATACAAACCTGCTGATTGGCAGGATGTGAACCTGCCACATGATTGGCTGGTAGAAGAGCCGATTGTGCATGATAATAATATAGGTAGCCAGCCTGCGGGTAATGGTTTCCGTCCTACAGGAATTGGTTTTTATCGGAAAGAGTTTGAAATACCGGAAAGTGATAAAGGAAAAAAGATTTCTATTGAATTCGATGGCATTTTTCGGAACAGTACTGTCTGGGTCAATGGACACTTAATGGGGAATCATCCGAGTGGCTATGTACCTTCCAGTTACGATTTGTCAGATGTTCTACGTTATGGAAGTGAAGGCCGAAATGTAATTCTTGTGAAAGTTGATGCTACTGATTATGAAGGATGGTGGTATGAAGGATCTGGTATATACAGACATGTATGGCTTATTAAAACCGATAAAATCCATGTTGCAAGATATGGTACATTTGTCACGACGCCTTCTATTTCTGATAAAGAAGCGGTCATCAACATCAAGACTACTTTGCAGAACGAATATAAGTCCGTTAGATCTGTTACTCTTGTTTCTAAAATTGTCGATGCGCAAGGACAAGTGCTTGACAGGCTGACTTCCTCTTTGTCTATCAAGCCTTTTGATCAGATCGAAATAGAGCAGGAAGCGCTGGTTCGCAATCCATCGCTTTGGTCTCCAGAAACACCGGTGCTTTATGAGGTTCAAACGGAAGTAATGGAGAACGGGAAAATAGTAGATACCTATGAAACTACTTTTGGTATAAGAACTGTTGAGATGAGGACGGATGGATTTTATCTGAACGGAAAGCTCTATCCGATAAAAGGAACTGTCAATCATCAGGATTTTGCTGGAGTAGGTGTGGCGCTTCCCGATAAAATTAATGAGTATAAGATTAAATTGCTTAAGGAAATGGGAAGTAATGGTTATCGTAGCGGTCATCATCCTCCTACACCCGAAGTGCTTGATATTTGCGACCGGCTTGGTATGCTTGTTTTGGATGAAAACCGTCATTTATGGAGCTCAGAACTTGGAATCAGAGATTTAACTACTTTGATTTTGAGAGATCGCAATCATCCGTCAGTATTCATGTGGTGTCTTGAAAATGAAGAAAATCTGGAAGGAAATATAACCGGAACCCGGATTCTTGAAACATTGGTTAATCTTACTCACCGGCTTGATCCTACACGTCCTACTACGGCTGCGATGAATCATGGTTGGAACGAAGGCGGCTATAGCGATGTAGTGGACGTGGTGGGCTATAACTATGGTCAACGTGGCATGCAATATGTGAAGGATAAAGAGAAATATCCGAATCGTAAAATGCTTGCAACCGAATCGACAAGCTATGTCGCTACACGGGGTGAACATAAAGATAATCCGGAGAAGGGATACATGTCGAATTTTGGTAAAGGGGTTAGTTGGGGATTACAACCAGGTGAGGACTGGAAGCATATTGTGGATTATCCTTATTTGAGTGGTACATTTGTATGGACAGGATTTGACTATAGAGGAGAGCCTACTCCTTATAGATGGCCTTGCGTTTCTTCACATTTCGGTATTATGGATTTGTGTGGTTTTCCAAAAGATGGATATTATGCCTATAAGGCAGCATGGGTAGATGAGCCGCTTGTGCATGCATATCCTCATTGGAACTTACAGGGAATGGAGGGGGATACCATTCGTATGGGAGTGTACACTAATTGCGAAGAAGCGGAACTATGGGTTAATGGTAAAAGTTTGGGACGCCAGAAATCAACCCCATTTATACGGTTGGAATGGAAGGCTATTTATAAGCCGGGAAAGATTGAAGTACGCGGATACAATGGTGGTAAACTTGTTGCCAGAGAAATAACGGAGACGACTGGAAAACCGACTCAACTTTCTCTGAAAAGTGACGTTGGCACCCTAAAAGCTGATGGTGTGGACGTGGCAATTATCAATATTGCTATTAAAGATGCCAAAGGCAGGGTAGTTCCTACAGCGGATGATCGTGTTGAGTTCTTGATAGAGGGACCCGGAAAAATCATTGGTACAGGTAATGGAGATCCCAGTTGTCATGATCCTGAGAAAGCGAATTGGCGTAAAGCGTTCAATGGCTATTGTCAGGTATTGGTGCAATCGGACAAAATTGCTGGTAAGATTTGTTTAAAAGCTATATCCGGATCTCTGAAGGGAGCTGAAGTAGTATTAAATGTGGAGTGACAATAATTATATATGTCAAGTATGAAAACTATCATTTATTTATTCTTTCTGTATCTGATAGGCGCTTGTACTGGGTTATCAGCGCAAACGAATTATTTTGTATCTTCCAAAGGCAGCGATAAGAATAATGGAAGCTTTAAGTCGCCCTTCCGAACAATTGAAAAGGCGCAACAAAAAGCCCGTGAAGTAAATGGAGAAGCCATCATTATTTTGCGTGGTGGTGAATATAGGTTGACAAAACCTTTGCTCTTTACTTCACAAGATGGCAATGAGAATAAGCGTTTAACATTACGCTCTTATTCCAATGAACGGGTAGTTATAAGTGGCGGCATTTTGTTGAATCCGGAATGGAAGCCTTATCGTGATGGGATAATGCAGGCGACAATAAATGTGGATTTTCCTGTAGATATGCTTTTGGCTGATGGAGAAATCCGTCATCAAGCTCGTTTTCCGAATTTCGATTCCACGGCCGTCAGATTCTATGGAGTTTCTGCAGATGCGACCTCTTCTTCGCGTGTGAAAAATTGGAAAAATCCGGTGGGTGGCTATTTACATGCAATGCATTGGTCTGACTGGGGAGATTTTCATTATCGTATAACCGGAAAAGATGATGAGGGGAATTTGTCAATGGAAGGAGGTTGGCAGAATAACAGGCAATCAGGTTTAAGCCGTAATAATCGGATGGTTGAGAATATTTTTGAAGAATTGGATGCCCCGGGTGAATGGTATTATGAATCGCAGGAATCTGTATTATATTATTTTCCCATGCCTGATGAGGATATAAATAGCGTGAAATTCGAGGTCGCATCGCTAAAGCATTTGGTTGAATTACGTGGATGCATGGAGAATCCTGTGAGAAACATTTCAATAGAGGGTATTGAGTTTACCCAGACAGCCCGGACTTTTATGGAAGAGTATGAACCTTTATTACGTTCAGACTGGATGATTTACAGAGGTGGTGGCATCGTTTTTGAAGGTACGGAAGATTGTAGTCTGCATAATTGCTATTTGCATAATTTAGGGGGGAATGCAGTGTTTTTTTCCAATTATAATCGTCGCTCTACCATATCCGGATCTTATTTTACTCGTATAGGTGCGAGTGCTGTCTGTTTTGTAGGAGACCCGAAAGCGGTGCGTTCGCCAAGTTTTGAATACAATGAATCTGTCCCGCTAGAGCAAATGGATAGGACGATAGGACCTAAAACGGACAATTATCCGGCACATTGTCTGGTTTATGATAACTTGATACATAAGATAGGCCTCTTTGAGAAACAGACTACCGGGGTTGAGCTGTCCATGTGTCAGTTTATTACAGTCAGTCATAATAGTATTTATGATACCCCGCGTGCGGGCATTAATGTAAGTGAGGGAACTTGGGGAGGACATGTCATCGAGTATAATGACATTTTTAATACAGTTAAGGAAACGGGCGATCATGGCTCGTTTAACTCGTGGGGGCGTGATCGTTTCTGGCATCCAGACCGTAGAATGATGGATACTCTTGTGGAAAATCACCCTGCTCTTATATTAGCGGACGCGACAGCGACAACCGTAATTCGTAACAATCGTTTTCGTTGTGATCGTGGATGGGATATTGATTTGGATGATGGCTCTTCCAACTACCATATCTATAATAACTTGTGCCTTAATGGCGGGATTAAGTTGAGAGAAGGTTTTTATAGAGTTGTGGAAAATAATATATTGATAAATAATACTTTCCATCCACATGTCTGGTTTAGAAATAATGGCGATGTATTTGCGAGAAATATAGTGATGACCCCCTATCTCCCTGTTAATATTCCTGAGTGGGGAGTAGAGACAGACTTTAATATATTCACGGATAGCCTTGCATATAATGTTGCCAGAAAAAATAAAACGGATAGAAATTCAATTGTACATCATGTGAACTTTATCGATCCTCAAAATGGCAACTATTGTGTAGCAAATAGTGATTATAAGGTTTTCCGCTTAGGTTTTCAGAACTTCGACATGAATAATTTTGGCGTTATTTCTCAACGGTTGAGGCTTTTGGCACAAACACCTAAATTCTCATTTCCTGTTATCAACAAAGAGGTGGTGGAGACTGATATCGTTTTGTGGCAAGGATTGCGCATTAAAAATTTACAAACGCTTGGTGAACGTTCGGCTACAGGAATGGATTCGGAACGTGGTGTATATGTCATATCTGTAGTTGATCATTATACTCCGTTGAATGATTTTCTTCAGGCAAATGATGTGATTTTAAAATTTGCTGATATTGATGTAGATAATGTGACTGATTTTCTTGAGTTATTAAAACAGGCTGATTTAACACACACACACAGAATGGTAATTTTTAGAAATCAGAGTGAAAAGGTTATTTCGATCCCCGGTAACACTATTAAAGGGATAGCTTGTAAATATCAATAGTTTTTAAAAGGAGAGTATATGAAAAAATATGTATTTATAATTGTATTTTTATGTTTGTGCTTTACTTCCGTTTTGGGTCAGGTGAATCGCTCCACTGTTTTAAAAAATGGGTTGTACTGTCAGATGAGAGATGGTTTGTTGAAAATTGAATTCATCACTCCTGACATCGTGAGAACTCAGTACACAAAAGAAGATGCATTCCTTGGTAATCAGACAACTGTGTGCATTGACCGTTCAGAACAAAAAGTCCGATTTGACTATCTTGATACGAATGATTATTATGTGTTGAAGTCGGATAGTCTGGTTCTTAAAATAGATAAAATAACCACAGGGATCGCATATTATGATGTGAATGGAAAGCTGCTATTGGAAGAAAATCAGTCAACTCCGAGGACGGCTTCTAAAGTTTTACTTGAAAAAGTGTCTTATGATAAAGATTCTAAAAGGACGGAAGTGACGGCTAACGGTAAGATTGAAGTGATGGATGTTGCTCGACGTGATGAGATTGGATATACATGGAGATATCGTATGCAGTTTCATTGGCAGGAAAAAGAAGCTCTTTATGGACTGGGATCTCATATGGAAGATTATATGAATTTGCGAGGTAAGGAACTGTATTTGGTTCAGCACAATTTGAAAGCTATGGTGCCAGTGTTGAACTCAACAGCAGGGTATGGACTCTTGTTTGATGCGGGGTGCGGTATGGTATATAAAGATACTGAAGAAGGTAGTTTTGTAGAGTTAGATGCTGCCAAACAGATTGATTATTACTTTATGAAGGGGATAAATCTGGATGCTGTAGTTGCTAATTATCGGTTTCTGACAGGTGAAGTTCCAATGATGCCTCGCTATCTTTTCGGATATATACAGTCTAAAGAGCGATATCATAGTTCTGAAGAGATTATAAATATTGTGTCGGAGTATCGTAGAAGACAAGTGCCATTAGATGTTATTGTTCAGGATTGGAATTATTGGCCGGATGGGCAATGGGGAACTATGGAAATGAATAGACAGTTTTATCCGAGTCCAAAGCAGCTGGCTGAAAATGTTCATAAATTACATGCGAAGCTAATGATTTCTATTTGGCCTAATATGATAAACAGTGCGCAAGCTAGTGATTTTGCAAATAAGAGATATCTGCTAGAAGGAAGAGATGCCTATGATGCGTTTAGTCCTCTGGCGCGAAGCCTTTATTGGAAGTATGCTGACAAAGAGTTTTTTGCCAATGATTTTGATGCTTGGTGGTGTGATTGTACCGAGCCGTTGGATGCTGATTGGAAAAAAATTGATTATGATCCCGGAGATCAAAAAAAGCGTTGGGAAAACAATGTCCGGTTATTGAGTGATGCATTGGGGGCTGAAAAAAGTTGTATATACTCCCTTTTTCATTCACGTGGGATATATGAAAATCAAAGACTGGCCAGCAATAAAAAAAGGGTTGTTAATCTAACCCGTTCCAGCTATGCCGGACAACAGCGGTATTCCACTATAACATGGAGTGGAGATACTTATGCTTCTTGGGGAGCTTTTGCTCAGCAAATACCTGCAGGACTCAATTTCATGGCAACAGGTTGTCCTTACTGGACGGTAGATATTGGTGCTTTTTTCGTTAAAAACAATGGTTGGCAATGGTTCTGGGCTGGTGATTATAATTCAGGCGTTAGTGATATGGGGTATCGTGAACTTTATACTCGTATGTTTCAATATGCGACTTTTCTTCCTATACAGAGAAGTCATGGAACGGATACTCCTCGCGAAATATGGAATTTTGGAAAACCAGGTGAAATGTTTTATGATGCAATATTGGACATGCTGCATTTACGTTATCGGTTATTACCTTATATTTATTCTATGGCTGGAATGGTAACTTGCAATAACTATACAATGACTCGTGCACTGGCTTTTGATTTCTCTCATGATGAAAACGTGTTTGATATAAAAGATCAATTCATGTTTGGTCCTTCTATTTTGGTTTGTCCGGTTGTGGAACCGATGTATTATGGGAGTGAGTCAAGGATTCTAAAAAATGTGAATAAGACACGGAAGGTTTATCTGCCGGCAGGACAAAAATGGATTGATTTCTGGACGGGTAGGCAATATGATGGCGGGCGGGAGATTGTATCGGAAGCTTCTATTGATAGAATTCCCTTATTTATAAAAGGAGGGGCTGTTTTACCTTTAGGGCCAGTATCTCAATATTCTTCTGAAAAAATAGACGCTCCTTGGGAGATACGCATATATCCTGGAAAAGATGCTTCATTTACAGTATATGAAGATGAGGGGGATAATTATAATTATGAGCGGCAAGCTTATTCTAGTTTTAAAGTACTATGGAATGATAAAAAACAAACCGTTACAATAACAGAGCGTGAAGGAAAATATGAAGGAATGGTGAAGCGACGGACTCTGAAGATAATAAAGGTTAGTAACACTAGTGGAATAGGTATTGATGAAAAGGATGGGAGTTATAAGACGGTAGATTATGTTGGTGAGAATGTGAAGATCAAATTGTAATTTTAATATATAATTTTTCTTTTGGGAAGCATGGGGCTGTTGATCGATTATTGATCAACAGATCCATGCTTTTTTTGATAAGACATATGTCTGAATTGTCGATTTAGTCCTGTTGTGCATCGAAATTATTCGGCGGTATCTTATTTTATGTAACTACATTTGTATATACTAAATAGAGTGTTAATTTTAATTCGGTATTATATGAAAACATAATGAGGTAGTCTAACCATGGAGAACACTGAATGCTTGTTTTTCTTGGAACTTTAATTCTTTAAGACAGAAGAATTAAACGTTGAATAATCTATTCGTTTTTTAGCTTATGTATTAAAGCAAACCTATTTTTTTATCTTGATAATAATAAAACTATGATTAACGTATTGAATTGTAAGAACTCGTTACGAAGATTTTTCTTTGTAATATGTATGTTGTGCCTCTTTTCATCTGTAGCGGTGGCCCAGATAACAATTACGGGTACAGTTAGTGATATCACGGGTGAATCCATGCCTGGCGTGAGTATCAGTTTAAAAGGTACGGGGACCGGTACAATGAGTGATCTTGATGGGCATTATTCGTTGAGTGTTCCGAATGCTAATTCTGTTTTAACTTTTTCTTTTATCGGCTATGTAACTCAGGAGATCACTGTTGGGAATAAAACTTTGATTAATGTGCAGATGAAAGAAGATATTCAAAGCATAGAAGAAGTGGTGGTGGTAGGATACGGTGTTCAGAAGAAAGTAAATCTTTCAGGTGCGGTAGCTCAGGTGAATGGTGATGTACTTGAAAATCGTCCTATAACTAATATTGGACAAGGATTGCAGGGAGTTATTCCGAACTTGCAGATAACACCGGGTAGTAATCGACTGGGGGGAAGCGCGAATTTTAATGTGCGTGGAGAAACTTCCATCAACGGTGGTGGTCCGCTTATTTTGGTGGATGGAGTTGTAATGGATCCTAATTTGGTAAATCCTAATGATATAGCCAGTATTACCGTACTTAAAGATGCTTCTTCTGCTGCTATTTATGGTGCGCGAGCTGCTTATGGAGTCGTTTTAATGACAACTAAAAAAGGACAGGCGAACATGAAGCCAATAATTAGTGTCAATGCGTCTGTCTCCACTTCTGCTCCGACAGTACTTCCTAAGGGAATGGATTCGTGGCATTATGCCAACTATATGAATTTGATAAGTCGGAATGCAGGTGGAGGTGACCATTTTGATGCTCGTCAGATGGGATATATTAAAAGATATTATGATGATCCGAAAAATAATCCTTCGGCATATTATGATCCGGCGATTGATACGGATGAATCATTTTATAAATTCTGCGGTAATACAGACTGGATGGATTTAATGTATAAAAATTCGGCAATGCAGCAATATGGCATAAACTTGCGGGGTGGGTCAGATAAAACCAGATATTATGTTTCTTATGGATTCATGAGTCAGACCGGGGTTTTAAAAACTTATGATGACCAGTATAAACGCCATACGATTAATATGGATATAACCAGCGATATATTTAAATGGTTGACATTTGGAGCGAAAGTAAAATATACACATAGTTATCAGGATACACCTTCTACCACTATTGGTTGGGGGTGGAAGTTTACGACAGGAAATATGATATCTCCTCTTTTACCTCTTTATCTACCTGATTCAGATAAGTATCCTGAAAATTCGTATGCGGCTGCAAATGCTTTTGATAATCCGTTCGCGGCAAATACTGGTGGTAGCAAAACGAGTAAGGTAAATGATTTATGGGTGACGGGGACTGTTGTATTACGCCCCCTTAAAGATTTGAATATTAATACTGAGTTTACATTCAATCCTTATTCGTGGAGCGAAACAAATACAAATAGATTAGTCACTCAGTATAAGGCTGATGGGACCACTTTCCTTTACCCTCATACAAATCCGAATGGAGTTCAGGAACAAAATAGCAATGATTATTATACCGCTTTAAATATTTATGCTGATTATACAAAGAGTTTCAGTAGGCACAATTTTAAGGTGATGTTAGGATACAATCAAGAAATAAAGACGCACAAATGGGCTCAAGCTATAAGAAAAGGGTTGATTGATAATGATTTTCCTATTTTGAATCTTGCGACAGGTGAACAGACAGTGAACGGTGATCAATCCAGTTGGGCCGTTCAGGGGGTATTTGGACGTATTAATTATGATTTTGATGAGAAATATTTGTTTGAAGTCAGCGGCCGTTATGATGGCTCTTCCAAATTTGCCAGTGGAAAACGGTTTGCTTTGTTTCCTTCTTTCTCTGCTGCCTGGCGTATTGGAAAAGAAAATTTCATGTCGGATATCTCGTTCTTAAGCGATCTGAAAGTAAGAGCTTCTTATGGTAGTCTTGGAAACCAGAATGTAGGTGGTGACTTTCCTTATCTGGCAAGCTATGGGATCAACACCAATCAAGGATATATTGTTGATGGGTCAAAAGGGGTTGCGATAGGCGCACCTGGGCTAGTCAGTCCAAATTTTACATGGGAGAAAGTTACTCAATGGAATGTAGGGCTTGATTGGGGATTCTTCAATTATCGTTTATCAGGATCGTTCGATTTCTATAATCGTTTTACAAAAGGTATGCTGACTGATGGACAGCCTTTACCGGGAGTACTTGGTGCAAGTGTGCCAAGAGAGAATGCCGCTGATCTAAAAACAGTAGGTTGGGAGTTTACTTTGGGCTGGAAAGACCGCATTGGAGATTTAAATTATAGTGCTTCTTTTGTTTTGTCTGATTCTCAAGGTGAGGTAACTAAATTTGATAATCCTACAAGGCAGATCGGTAAACATTATGCGGGTGAGAAGTTTGGTGAAATATGGGGATTTAAAACTGATGGTCTATTCCAAACGCAAGAGCAATTGGATCATGCTCCTGATATGACAGCGCTCAATGGTGAATCGAGAAATCTTGGCGATGTTAGGTTTAGAGATATTGACGGTGATGGAAAGGTTGATTTCGGAGATAATACCGTAAACAATCCGGGTGACAGATCTATTCTTGGTAATTCTACACCAAGATATCAATATGGAATTACCTTGGGTGTTGAATGGAAGGGAATTGATTTCACTGTCTTTTTTCAAGGGGTAGGAAAGCGTGACTGGTTTCCGGGAGGTGAATTCTTTGGAAATTCTGATCAATGGGGCATTCCACTTGTTGCGGCCGGTGATTTCTGGCGGGAAGGTGATGATGTGTGGTCGGAAAATACGACTGGAGCGTTGTTGCCGCGCCCATACATAAATGGAGATCATGGTAACAGGCAGACTTCAGATCGCTATCTACAAGATGCTTCTTATCTTCGTCTGAAACAATTATCAATAGGATATACTTTTCCTAAAAAGTGGATTTCAAAAATAGCTCTCAACTCAGCGCGTATTTATTTTACTGGGCAAAATCTGTTGACTTTTACTAGTTTGTCTAAAATATATGATCCGGAGGTTTATAATGGTGGTGTTGTATATTTGGCTAATAATCATGAATATCCGGTTTCCAGAACTTATTCTGTAGGTATTAACGTTTCATTCTAACTTATTAAACTATGAAATATATGAAAACGAAATTTTATATAGGTATCATCCTGTTTCTGGCAGTTATGCAAGCTTGTGATGTTACTGATCGTATTCCGGAGTCTATGATTACGGATCTGAATTATTGGACCAAAGTTGAAGATTTGAAACTATATTCCCGAAGTTTCTATACTACATTAACGGTTCCTGAAACTGGATATCCTGATGTGCAAAGTGATATTTGTGTACCTTCGCAGAAGAATAGCACATTGTTTGATAATCGTACTGTCCCTACTGGCAGTGACGGTTGGAGCAGCGGTGATTGGGGAAACATCCGGGCGTGTAACTATTTCATGACCCACTATCAGACAGTGCAAGGTGATCAGACGGATATTAATCATTATGTAGGTGAAATCCGTTTCTTTAGAGCCAGAGAATATTTTAATAAAGTAAAAAGGTTCGGTGATGTCCCCTGGTATGATGTTGACTTGCAGACCAATGATACGGAATTACTTTATAAGGGGCGTGACCCGCGATTATCCGTAGTAAATCATATTATTGATGATTTGAAATTTGCGGCAACCAATATGAAAGAACCGTCATTGGTAAGTAAAGGGCAACTTCATAAATATGTGGCTTATGCGCTATTGGCCCGTGTTTGCCTTTATGAAGGTACATGGATGAAATATCGTGGCATCACTGGCTGGGAAACGCTACTGAAAGAGGCTGCTAATGCTGCAGAAACGATTATTGATAGCGGATTGTATGATATTGTAAAGCAAGATGCTACTTATACAATGGATAAGGATCATCCACTTTATTATAAGTCACTTTTTATTCAAGAAGATTTAGTGGATAATAAAGAATGTATTCTTCCCCGTATATACCTTCCTGATGTGCTGACTCATGGGATATCAAGACCTACTTCTGACGGATTGAGTAAAGATTTTATAGAATCGTTCCTTTGTAAAGATGGTAAACCTATTGCATTAAGTGATCTTTATCAAGGTGATGCTTCGATATCTTTGGAAATGCAAAACCGTGATCCTCGGATGTATAATTTGCTTGATTGCTGTTATAATCCATCCGATTTGAATATAGATGGTTCACCGAAGGCTAATGAATTTATAATTCCATTTACCGGTGATCCTAAATGTGCGACAGGATATCGTTCAATAAAATATAGACATCCTGATCCGCAACAGCAAGTTTATATGAAGGGACATTTTGATTTATTTATCTTCCGCTATGCTGAAACTTTATTAATCTATGCTGAAGCTAAAGAGGAACTTGGAGAATGTACACAGGAGGTATTGGATAAAACAGTGAACAAGTTACGTGATCGTGTGGATATGCCGCATCTTACGACTGAGCCTTCAGTAGATCCGATGGCCATAGTAAATGGGAATCCGCGCTATGGATATGAGGTTAAACCGTTGTTGTATGAGATACGTCGTGAAAGAAAGATAGAATTGGCTTTTGAGGATTTCCGTTGGGATGACATTTGTCGTTGGAAAGCTGGTAAACTTGTAGAAAATCCAAAGACTATGCTGGGAATGGTGCTAAATGCGGATGTGATAAAACAATATACTCAGAATAATGGTGGTGTTAATCCGTTTGAAGGGGTGAATAAAAAAACAATAACAGACTGGAATGGAACAAAAGAACTTCTGCAACCGTATGATGTAGCAACTCGTACATGGAATGACCGTCTTTATTTGGATCCGTTGCCAATGGAGCAGACAACTTTGAATCCCAACTTACTTCCACAAAACCCAGGTTGGTGATAATGGGGAGTTTTTTCTTGTAAAGAAAGATAAGTCATATGGAAATTAAAAATGTCTTTAGGTATTAGTTTTTTACGTAAGCGGCAAAAGTTTTTCTAAGGCTTTTGCCGCTTTTACATAAAAAAAGGTTGTGTCAATGTGAACTGCACCCCAAAAGTTGGACATAAAACTTTTGGGGTGCAGTTCACATTGACACAACCTCTTATATAAGATGCTTTTTATACTCTTGAGGTGTTTCTCCAATTGTTTTTTTAAATATTCTAATAAAATAAGAATGATCGTCATACCCCAGCATATATGCGATGTTTTTAATAGATATATCTTGTGTGACTAGTATCAGTTGGGCTTTCTCCATTTTCTTTTGGGTGATGTATTGTATGGGGGTACTTCTCATTTCTTTTTTGAATAAACGAATAAAATGATCTTTTGACAAGCAAGATATTTCAGATAATTGCTCTATATTAATCGGTTCATAGATATTTTTTTGAATATACAAAAGAGCTTTTTGGATACGGCCATCTTCTGCTTTTATTTTAGGTTTGGCATTTTGTAGAAATCGAGATATTAACTGGTAAATAATTCCCCTTGACTCCACTTTTATGGAGAAACCACGTTGCTTGTTCTTTATAATATATTGAATAAGTGTAGGATTATTGTCATAGGTAGTCGGATCCGACTGTCGTAATTTCATGTTCGGATTTATATCGCACAATCTTTTGATGAGTTCCATATCCAATTTGCTGGCTGGGATTTCTATCGGGAAATCCCAGTCCTCCAAAATACTGGTTTCAAATTGCTGATCTTCATAGATATGGAGATAGTAATGACTGAAATGTGAGGTACATGAATAGCTGTGTGGCATAAAAGAAGGGATCAGGTATAAATGATTAGGACTTAATTCATAAGTTCCTATTGGAAGTATAATTTGAGCTGTTCCTTCAGTTACATAGTAAAGTCTTGTAAAGGGACTGTTGATATTCTTCCAATTCCAATCCGCATTATGAATAGCTAATCCTACATTCAAGATGAGCAAATGTAATTTATCAATTGACTGTAACTTATCCATAACTTTTCAGATATTTTATTTTTTTAACAAAAGGTAATAATGTGGTATTGTCTATATAATTTGAAGACATTTTTAATGAACAAAGTAACGTAAAATTGGGCTATTTTCTGTTGATGGAGATAAACAAAAAACTTTGTTTATGATACAAATTGCGGAAAAAATATACGTATTGGTTAAAAAAGAAATTTGTTCGATTGCCTAAGGTATTTGTTTGACCGTTTTTTTATAGTTAAACATGAAAGCGCGTTCTTTGTATATTTAAAAATGATATTATGAAAAAGTGTTCTCTTTTTGAGGATGGTCTTAGATGGATTAGACAAGAACTTCTGGAATAATAAATATCAAAATGAATTTATTTTTTCGTTATTTGATAAACTAATATAGAAAAAGATAGTGAAATTATGAGAGCTTGTAGAAATGTGTTAAAGTGTATTTCTGTGGTCCAAGGTTTGCTTTGGCTGGTTTGTAATATCTGTTTTATTCCTTTTATGTTTGCCAATGAAAATGAGGGGAAGATGAGTAATGAATACATTATTTCATTGGCTGGAGAGTGGAAATATAAACTAGATCCAGAGAATAAGGGAATAAGGGAAAAATGGTTTGAAGGCAATAGGTTTGAGAATATGATTTTTCTACCTGGAACAACAGATGAAAACCATATAGGAAAAGAGGAGGAACGGCAAACTGGGCGCTTTACACGTATTTATACTTATCGTGGAGCAGTATGGTACAATACGGAGTTTAATATACCTCAAGAATGGAAAGGTAAAAGGATTCTTTTTTCTATGGAACGAACTAAAGTCAGCAAGGTTTGGGTGGATGGTCGGTTTGTAGGTGAAGACAATTCTCTTATCACTACTCAGCGGTTTATTCTGTCAGAATCAGCTGTTCCTGGGAAACATATCTTGACAGTTCGCATACACAATGGCAATGAAGAGCAACCACCAGTGGGAGGAAACCATCAAACCAGTGATGGGACTCAGACAAATTGGAACGGTATTTTAGGTAAAATACTGCTGCAGGCTACCCATTCTACTTGGATAGACAATGTGCAAGTATATCCCGATGTAGAGCAACGCAAAGCAATAGTAAAGATTGAATTAGGATGCAGGGATAAGAGTGCGTTTGTCGGAAAGGTGACGTTAAATGCACATAGTTGGAATGGAGAAAAGATACATACATTACCAACTTTTACTAAAGAAGTTGCTTCTATTAATGACAAGGATATTGTCACTTGTGAATTGGCTATGGGAAAAGAGGCTCAGTTGTGGAGTGAATTTAATCCAGTACTCTACCATTTGAAGGCTGAAATTGAAGGAACAAACAATGGGGAGAGTTGTAAAGATATAAAAGAAATGGATTTTGGCATGCGTTGCTTTCATACTGTTGGTACTAGCTTCGCTATAAACGGACAGAAAACTTTTCTTCGAGGAAAGCATGATGCTGCTGTTTTTCCACATACGGGCTATCCACCTATGGAAGTAGATGAATGGATGAAGATTCTTTCTACTATAAAGTCTTATGGTATAAATCATATTCGTTGTCATACATGGTGTCCGCCTCAAGCAGCTTTTTTGGCATGCGATCGGTTAGGCATCTATATGTTGCCAGAGTTACCTCATTGGGGAGCGGTAGGTAAAAAGCCAAAAGCTTTGGATGGAGATGTGGAACAGAAAACTGAATTTTTCAGCGATACTGATCAGTATTTATTGAAAGAGGGGTATCGTTTGTTGGATGAATTCGGCAATCACGCTTCGTTTACTATGTTTGAGATTGGAAATGAACTGGGGGGTAACAGGTTTGAGATAGCTCGGATGATAGATCTGTTTCGCAAACATGACGCACGTCATCTTTATACTGGAGGAGCAAACTGTTTTTTGTGGGCACCTCAACAGCAACCTGGCGAGGACTATTGGACTACTACTATTACTGGTGGAAGCTATGGTGCCGGAGTATATAAAAACACAAGAGGAATGGAAGTACGTTCTTCCTATCCTAGTCATAAAGAAGGGCACGTAAATAATATCTTACGAGGGACAGACTATGACTACAGTCCGGGCATTGCACACGTAACAATTCCTGTCATTAGTCATGAAAACGGGCAATATCAAATGTATCCTAACTATAACCAAATAGAAAAATTCACAGGAGTGACCCGTGCATATAATTTAGAAATTTATCGAGATCGGTTGGCTAAAGCAGGGATGGCTGATTTGGCTGACGATTTCTTCAAAGCTTCCGGTGCATTAGCTGTATTATGCTACCGTGAAGATATTGAGAGTGCAATTCGTACCCGTGGATTTGGAGGGTTTCAATTGCTTGATTTACAGGATTTTCCTGGTCAGGGGACCGCTTTGGTTGGTATTTTAGATTCTTATTTGGATTCTAAGGGGCTGATTACCCCTGAAAAATTTCGTGAGTTCTGTTGTGAAGTGGTTCCTTTATTGAGGCACGAAAGTTTTGTGTGGACTTCTGATCAAACATTTTATACACAAGCGGTGGTTGCAAACTATGGAGCGAGGGATTTAAGCGTGCCAGTTCAATGGTATGTTAAAGACAGGACAGGAAAAGAAATTGCCGCAGGGAAATTACCATTAAAGAAAATTGTTCGGGGAGATCTTACTCATTTAGGGGTGATTTCAGTAGACCTGTCAAAAGTAAATATTCCTCAAAAGTTGGAAGTCACCATCTCTATTCCTGGAACAGTTTATAAAAATTCATATTCGATATGGGTTTATCCGGCGAACATAAAGCCGAAACCTGCGAAGGAAGTGAAAGTTTTTAACTCCCTTACTCCGGAAGCCAAAAAGGTGTTGCATAAGGGGGGGAAAGTCTTAATATTGCCTGATAAAGAAACGTTGCCTACCAGTATAGACGGTGCTTTTCAGACGGATTTCTGGTGCTATTCTATGTTCCGCAAATATAGTCCGCCAGGTACATTGGGTATCTTTTGCAATCCTGACCATCCTGCATTGGCTCATTTCCCTACAGAGTTTCATAGTAATTGGCAGTGGTGGCGATTATTGAAACAAGGACGTCCTATTGATTTGGCTACACTTCCTGCTAATTATCGTCCCATTGTACAAGTGATTGATAATGTGACAACCAACAGAAAATTGGGTATACTGCTGGAAGCAAAAGTGGGCAAAGGAAGTTTGTTAGTTTGCAGTATGAATTTACCGCATTTACAAGACTATCCTGAAGCTCGTCAAATGTATTATAGTTTATTGAAATATATGGAATCGGATAATTTTAATCCAACGAGTATACTTCAGATGGAAGAAATAGAAAGCATCATTCATGATTAGTTATGATGGAGGTAATGAAAATAATAGCTGTTATATTAACGTGAATATGTTTTAAGTTGTCAGAAAATCATGTATTCAATCTTAAAGCAAAGAGAGAGCTAACTGAATGTATTTTTCATTCAAATAAAATATATAGAGAAATGTTTTTTAATTTAACCGTTTAATATCATGTTTATAAGTGAAAAAATAAGGTTGATAGTAGGAGGGCTATGCTTGACTTTGTTTACCTATGCGCAAGGCGGAAATGGGTATAATATGCTTCCTTCGTATGTACTACAAGAAAAGTCAGGTGAGGTGTTCACTTTAGTTGAGGAAAAATATGGAGCTTCTATTTATGTGGCTCCTGAAGATTGGAAAGGGGTGAAGAGGGCCGCAATGGATTTGGCGGAGGATATCCGGAAAGTAACGGGAGTTTCCATCCGAATGGAGGAGCTTTCCATAATACAACATTCGGGAATCATTGTTGGAACTATTGGTAAGAGTCCACTCATTGACCGATTGATAGCAGAGAAGAAATTGGATGTGTCAGGAGTGAAAAACACATGGGAATCATTTATAATTCAGACTGTGGACAATAATTTAGTAGTAGCTGGTAGTGATAAGCGTGGTACGATCTATGGCATTTATGATATTTCTGAAAAAATAGGAGTTTCACCTTGGTATTATTGGGCTGATGTGCCGGTACGTAAAAGTGAAAACCTTTATGTGAAAGCAGGTCGATACGTGATGCCATCGCCAAAAGTGAAATATCGAGGTATCTTTATCAATGATGAATGGCCTTCTTTTGGAGGTTGGGCAACTGCAAAATTTGGCGGTGTAAACTCGAAGATGTATGCTACGATGTTTGAATTGTTGCTACGCTTGAAAGCCAATTATTTATGGCCGGCCATGTGGGCGACAGCTTTCAATGAAGATGATCCGCTTAATCCGCAAGTGGCAAACGAATATGGTATTGTAATGGGGACTTCCCATCATGAACCTATGATGAGAGCTCATAAAGAATATACTAGGCGAAAAGAAGAAATAGGACCATGGGACTATGCGAACAACAAAGAAAATATAGATAAATTCTTTCGCGAGGGGTTGGAGCGCAATAAGCACTTTGATAATCTGATAACTATTGGTATGCGAGGTGACGGTGACACTCCTATGGGAAAAGGAAATGATGAAGAAAATATACGTGTATTGAAAGGGGTTATTGAAGGGCAACGTAAAATAATAGGAGATGTCTATGGAAAGAAACCTTCTGAAATTCCGCAACTATGGGCCATCTTCACCGAAGTTCAGCGTTATTATGATGCCGGATTCACTGTGCCAGATGATGTAACCTTGTTATTTTGTGATAATAATTGGGGGCAAATTCGACGTATTGGTCCGGATAAGGAACGAAAACGCAAGGGTGGCTTAGGGCTTTATTACCACATTGATATGAATGGTGGTCCTGCTAGTGACCGTTGGGTAAACACCACTACGATTCCTAAATTGCGCGAACAACTCAACTTAGCTTATCAGACTGGTATTGACCGTATTTGGATTATTAATGTAGGTGATTTAAAACCCAAGGAATTTCCCATTGACTTCATTATGCGTTATGCTTGGAATCCTGATAGTATAACTGCAGGCGATGAAGCAGCTTATACTTTGGAATGGGCAAAACATATTTTCGGCGAAAAGCATGCTGTTGAGATTGCTGATATTGTTTCTAAATACTCCAAATACAACTTGTTGCGTAAGGCAGAGGTTCAACATCCGGAGATATTTAGCCATATTAATTATCGAGAATCCGATAAGATGTTGGAACAATGGCATGAGTTAGTGAATAGAGCAGAAGTATTAGAGCATAAACTGGATTCCGAATTGCGAGATGCTTACTATCAGTTAGTGCTTTATCCAGTAAAAGCATCAGCAGGAGTAGCTGAAATCTATATTGCTGCTGGAAAGAATAACCTTTATGCCAAACAAGGGCGTATTTCGGCAAATGAATTCGCTGATCGTGCAGGGGTATTGTTTGAATTGGATAATAAACTGAGCGCTTATTACAATCAATGTATGTCTGGTGGTAAGTGGTTTCGTATGATGAGTGACAATCATATTGGTTATGTAAACTGGCAAATACCTAAAAAGAATGCTTTACCAAAATTCGAAAAAGTCAGTCCATCTGAAACTCCCACTATGGGGGTGGCTGTAGAAGGAAGTACACATTCATGGCCTGAAAGTGATAAGGAACCTGTTTTACCTTTTTTTGAGATACTTGAAGCGGATAATCAATATTATATAGACATCTACAATAAGGGTATAGGATATTTTAATTTTACGGCTATTGCTGATAAACCATGGATTAAAATAAGTCAAAACCAGGGACAGGTGAAAGAAAAGGATGTTCGATTAATGGTTGCTGTGGATTGGGATAAACTTCCTATAGGAAATCATAAAGGGGAAGTAGCTATTTCAGATGGAAACCAGTGCGTGAAAGTACAAGTAAAAGCCAAAAAATATACTCTGCCTCAGGTTACAAAACATTATTTTGGTGGTACAGGAGAATTTTCAATACCCGCTTACCTATATAATCATAATATTGAGGGAAAGGAAACCCGGTGGATCTTTGCTCCGGATTTAGGACGCGAGAAGGGATGTATGCTTTTGGAATCAGTGACGGTTCCAACTGCTAGGATTGCTGATGCGCCTCGATTGGAATATGATATTTATTTGCCAGAAGGCGGTGAATTAACGATTGCTATCGGCATATTACCTACTCAAGATATCGATCCTAAACGTGGACTAAGAATGGCTGTATCAGTGGACAATGAAAAGCCACATATTTTGGACATGCGTAAAGGAATGGATAATATATTCAAGGAGTATACTCCTGAAAACATAACTCGTTCCAAATATCTGAAACCATTACCTTCGGTCAATAAGGCATTTGCTTTGCCGGGATATGGGAAGAAAAGGAGATCGGATACTTTTGATGGTATTCGTTGGATAGACGTAAAGCTTGAACCTTGCCAACCTGGAATGCATACCTTGAAAATCTATATGGTGGATCCAGAAATAGTGCTTGAAAAGATAATTGTAAACCCTGATAATGACCATCCTAGTTATATGGGAAAACCATCTAAATACTTTTGATTATCGATATATGTTAACTTTAAAGATAAGAGCTAATATTACTTACAAAAAAGAAATCAATCAAAAACATATTATTAATCTAAAATATAAATATTGTATGACAAATAATTTTATAGCTATATTATCAGTGCTGCTTTCCATGGTATTAATATCGGCCGGTGAAGGCTGCTTTGCCCAAAAGCGTGATGGATACTATCTCAATCCCATTCTTCAGGGTGATTATGCCGATCCCTCAATTATGCGTGACGGTTCGGATTACTACATGACACACTCTTCATTCGATTATATGCCCGGTCTGACGGTGCTTCACTCCAAAGACCTTGTAAATTGGGAACCTGTCAGCTTTGTTTTGAAAGAGTATTTAGGCTCGGTTTGGGCGCCTGACATATTGAAGTATGGTGACAAGTATTACATTTACTTCACTGTGGCTGGCGCGCCAAAGGGAGGCAATTATGTGGTTTGGGCCGATTCTCCCTTACGGTCCGTGGAGCGAGCCTATTAATCTGAATGTTAAACATATTGATCCGGGACACGCTGCAGGTGAAGATGGCACGCGGTGGCTTTTCTTGAGTGGAGGTCACAGGGTAAGACTTGCGGATGATGGCCTTTCAATCAAAGGCAATGTAGAAAAGTCTATGACGGTTGGCGCTTCCCCAAAGAATGGATTACCACCGGATTTGGTCTGGAAGCTCCAAAGGTGAGATACATCAACGGTTATTATTATCTGATGTGTGCCGAAGGTGGTACACTTGGACCTCCCACCGCTCACATGGCTGTATTAGCTCGTTCTAAGTCTATCAACGGTCCTTGGGAGAATTCTCCATACAATCCGGTAGTCCACACATCTGGCAATGATGAAAAATGGTGGAACAAAGGTCATGGTTCATTAATTGATACACCTGATGGTAATTGGTACATCGTGTATCATGCATACGAGAATGGCTATCTAAATCTTGGACGCCAGACTCTTATCGAACCGCTTGAATGGACAAATGACGGCTGGCTTCGTCTAAAGAAGGGAGTTGCATGCGATAAACCAATAAAGAAGCCCATAGCCTCACAGGGGCAGATCGGCATGCTCCAGCACTTAAGTGAATTCCGTGTCGGGAAAGAGTGGCGTTTTTACAGAGAATATTCTCCGAACAGATATTCTGTTGATGCCAATGCCATAACGATTCAAGGCAAAGGAGACACACCTCATAACTCTTCTCCGTTGCTATTTGTCGGTGGATGTCATGCCTATGAGCTTGAGGTTGAGATAGAGTTTGAGGGGGATGCCAAAGCTGGATTAGTATTGTGGTATAACAATCAGTATATGGTAGGAACAGGTGCCAGTTCGAAAGCTCGTTATTCCTACCGCCGTGAAAGTACTTCCGGAAGAGGCTCGCACAAAGAAACTTCCCGGATTTGGCTTCGCTTGAAGAATGACCATCACGTGGTGTCCGGCACATATAGTCTGGACGGTAAAACATGGTTGAAAGATGATTGGGGTATGGAAATATCCGGATTCAATAATAATACCCTTGGCGGATTCATGAGTATGCTGCCGGGTATCTTTGTCTGTGGCAATGGTAAAGCTCGTTTTAGTAACTTCAAATTTACACCTATTAATCATGATTAAAAGAATATTTTTAGTTCTTTGCTTATTACTCGGAATAAGTGAGATCTATGCGCAAACAATTGGAAAAGACTCAATTAGTCCGCTTGATTTAAAGTTTCATCGCTTGGCGGTTCGCCGTTTTATTTTTTCAAATAATATTCCATTATCCGAAATCGTACCATCAGAGATTGTATCATTTCCTTCAATGCATCCGGCATTTGTACCTTCAGCATCGGGAAATCCGGAATGTGACACTACCTTTCATGCTAAAATATGTGAAGGTCGGTTGATATTTGATAGAACCTGTGGCAAAAAAGCTGCCTCTTTCTATGTGGGGGCAGTCAATCCTTATGCAACTTATGAAGTTGACATCCATTCTTTGCAACTGGAGGAAAACAAGGAAACAGAAGTAGGGCTTGAATTGGCACGTTTAGGATTGAGTGACCGTGTGCAGCTATTTGTACGTGCTTCTTCAAGCAGACAAGGTGTATATCTGCGCATATATAAAAAAGGAATAGTAGAACGTGAAGTCAAATATGCATCTGAAGTTCCTGAAGGAGAATTTACGCTTCGAACCCAACTCTATGGACATTCATTAGGTGCTTTTATTGAAAAGGATGGACATTCCACTTTTTTGGGATATGTTTCGATAAAAGAGAATTTTAGTAATGTGATAGATTTTCGTTCTGTAAAAGAAGCTGCTTCGTCTACTTTTAATGTCATTTCTAACTTATGTGGTAAGGTGGAAGTATCTGGTGCTCGATCTTATCTCTCTACCGGTATCGGACAGGCTGATATTCGCTTGATATCTAATGAAGATCTTAGTCCTTATATGGATGATAACCGACTCTGGTTCACGTTCAGCTGTAGGGGGATTGACATCAATCAATCAGCGCAAGGCGTACTTAGCGTGGATCCGTCGGTTTTCGATATTCGTTTTGAAGGAATGATCGTTTTCGATCATGGTGATGGGTTATTGCGTAACGATTATGCATCCCACCTCTTTTACGACCGTCTTTCGCGGGAATGGCGGGCATATGCTTGCGATTTCGGTGGAACGAAGAATAGAGAATTGCGTTCAGGTACGGGATTGATTATTGCTACTTCGAAGCGAGATCCGCGTCGTGGCTTTTCCGTGATGAAAGCCCGACGCATAGAGACTACAGACGTAAATGGTCATAATGAAGATCCATGTATATTTTATGATACAAATGTTGAAAAGTGGAGGCTTCTGACTAGTGTGCTAACAAATAAAACTATTGTATCTGGTACTTTCGAGAGTGAGACATGGGATGGTAAGTTTACTCCTGTGGCTGCGCCTATCAAGATGAACTCTACCGGTACTTCCATCCAGAAGATAGGAGGAAAGTATTATACGTTTATGGGGGGATTAGGAAATTTGCGTACCCATTCTTATCCAGACTTGAAATATTTAGGAGATTTAAATTTGGATTTACAACCTCATTGGCCTAAGCCGGCGGGACGGGTATGGGCAAGTCTTGTTCCTTTACCCGATGGATATCCCTATCGATATGTGTTGTTGACAATGGATAGGCCTAATTTTCCCGGTATTAAAAATGCCAATTGGAGCTACGGAGCATTATATTTTTATGGAGCAAATGAATGATGTATTAATAACTAAAAAGAATATAAGGGCTATGATAGAAAGGATTTTCTTATCAGTTTTGGGCGCATTTTGTTTATGGTTTTTCCAGTGTTGTCACAAAAACAAAAACTATGGTATGACACCCCAGTGCAAGTATGAGAAGAAGCACTTCCTTTGGGTAAGTGCTAGATTAGGGGGGATAGTGTATGGTACTTTCCGGACAGAAGGAGTTACAATTAAATGAAAAAACTGTTTGGGGAGGACAACCTTATCGGAATGATAACACATTAGAAGAACAAAAATATGAGAAAATATATACTATGTTGGGCTGTAGTGTGGTTGTCTATTGCAACTATTCAAGCGAATTCAGCTGTAAGGGCGAAATTAAATTTTGATTTTGACTGGATGTTTATTCTGGCTGATGATACCTCTTTTTCTGCAGAAGCCTATAAAGAGGATGAATGGGAAGCTATCCGGCTTCCTCACGACTGGAATGTAAAAATGAAATTTGATAGCAAGACAAGTGGTTCAGCCGGTTATATTCCGGAATCTATTGGTTGGTATCGAAAGCATTTCATTGTTCCACAGGCTTATAAAGGAAAGAATGTGTCGGTATTGTTTGATGGAATCTTTCATCAAAGCGATGTGTATGTCAATGGCAAGCATTTGGGGTTTCGTCCGTATGGTTTTTGCAGCATCGAATATGACTTGACTCCTTACTTAAATTATGGAGGGGATAATGTGATTGCAGTGAGAGTAAATTGTACCGGAGAGCGTCCTCGCTGGTATACTGGTGCGGGGGTCTATCGCCGAGCATGGTTGCAGGTGGTCAATCCTGTGCATGTAGCAACGTATGGGACGTATGTTACTACACCGGAAGTCAGTGAACGGCATGCTAAAATACAAGTTGTCACTACCGTAAAGAACGGTTCCGAGGCAGATGGAAAGTTAGAGATACTTCAAACCATTTACAATTCTGCAGGCAAGGAAATGGCAAAAGAATGTACCAAGGGAATAACCTTGGCTGCAGGATTGACTTCTGACATAAAACAGACGATGACTGTCAACGCGCCCGAATTATGGGATATTGACTCTCCTGTACTTTATACAATGAAGACAGAAGTAAAAATGAACGGAAAAAAGATGGATGTATACGATACGTCTTTTGGGATACGCACGATGGAGTTTGATTGCAACAAGGGGTTCTTGCTGAACGGGAGGCGTGTAAAATTGCATGGGGTATGTTTGCATCAAGATGCCGGCTGTATGGGAACGGCAGTAACAGAGCGAGCTGATGAACGCCGATTGGAAATTTTGAAAGAATATGGATGCAACGCTGTTCGCTGTTCTCATAACCAACCCTCTTCGGAGTTTTTAGATTTATGTGACCGGATGGGATTTGTCGTATTAAATGAAGCTTTTGATAAATGGAAATCGGGATATTACGGACAATATTTTGATGACTGGTGGCAGAAAGATTTGAAGAATATGTTGCTTCGCGACCGTAACCATCCGTCCATCGCATTGTGGAGTATTGGTAATGAATTGTCAGAAGCATGGAGAGACTCTGAAGAGGGAGTTGAACGGGCAAAGATGCTTCAAGACTTTGTTCATGAATTCGAACCGAGCCGTATGGTGATGTTGGCCGCTCAAAACAATCATAAGTCTAAATTTTCAGGTGTTACAGATGTCATTGGATACAATTATTTGGAAGAGCGAATGCTCTCCGATCATAAAAAATATCCTGAACGCAGGTTTCTTATTTCAGAGGAACTACCTTATTACCGAGGGGCTGAAGGCAATTTGCGAAGCTATGGTACGGACAATCCTTGGAATATCATTGCCGCTAATGATTTCGTGGCCGGAGGATTTATATGGCCGGGTGCGGATTATTGGGGTGAGGCCGGTTGGCCGAGCAAAGGTTGGCCTAACGGATTATTTGATGTCTGTATGTTTGAGAAACCGCGTGCAGCCTTCCATCGGGCTATGTGGAACAAAAAGCCGATGGTCAGTATTGCTGTTATGGATCAGTCGCTAGACATTGATCATGGAAGGGATTTATGGCAATGGCCTCGCATGGCTTCTCTATGGAACTTTCCGGATAGTTATCATGGCCTTGTGATGGAAATACGTACTACTACAAATTGTGAAGAGGTTGAACTATATCTGAATGAAAAGTTGATGGGGCGTAAGCAAACAAGTGATTTCAGTAACCACACGATTGTGTGGAATGTACCTTATCAGCCTGGAACATTGGTAGCTAAAGGATTTAATAGAGGGGTGCAAGAAAGCGAATATACGCTAATTACTTCCGGGAAAACTCACCATCTGACCTTGACGCCTGACAGAGATATCATTAAAGCCGATGGATATGACCTGTCCTTTATCAAAATAGAACTGAAGGATGAGAATGGACTGTTAGTACAGACCGACAATCGAAGGTTGACGGCATATTTAGAGGGCGAAGGGAGGCTGATGGGTATAGACAGCGGTGATTTGCGTCGTGAAGATACAATTGCTTCCAATTGTATCAGGAGCTATTTTGGAAAGGCTATGGTTGTGGTACAGTCTCATCGGAAACCGGGCAAGATGATACTTCATGTAAAGATGGAGGGAACAGATGAAACGTATGCGGTGGAAATTAATAGCGTAAGCGTAGATAAATAAAAAGTATGAATGCTCTTTCCGATCTTTTAGCCCTCTCCGAATTCCCTGTTCATCGGCATTACGGCTGAAACTTCCTGCCTTATAGTTGTTTCAGCCGTAATGCCGAGTAAGGTAAGGGTCTCTGCGATGACATCTCTGCTTATTTTTCGCTTGTCTCCACTCATCACTCTGGGCAATTCCCATTTTCTAACAATTTGAAGTTATAGTTCTTTCTTGAACCATTTGTCCGGTAGCAATTCTTTGAGTATTTCCGGATGCATTCCCGGGTCGGGCAATTTGGCAAGTCTGTCCAGTATATCCTTGAAGTATTCGAATGTATTGATATTATGCAGTTTGCAGGAATATGCCAGCGAATAAGATAGCACAGAACGTTTTGCTCCCTGATGGCTTGCGGCAAAAAGAGAACTTCTTCTGCTCATGCTTATCGTTCTCATGGTTCGTTCAATGGCATCGCGGAGACCCTTACCGATGAACAGGGAGTTCGGGAAAAACTGAAAGACTGCAAGAAGATTTTTTTTATGACTTAGTAATGCTTAAAAAATAGCTAGGTATAAATAGGGGGATAAACGATTATTTATGTACCAAGTTGTTTTTTGAAGAATGCTCAAGTAATTTCATTTGAAGAATATTTGACCTGAACAAGTAATGATGTGGTCCGGTACAAGTAATGTTGTGGAGGATTACATTGCTTGTTCTCGCTCGCAACAAGCAATGTCATTTCAGGCAATGATCGACAATTGTATTATAATCAAAGGCAAATGTATCTTGCATGTTTATTGTTGTTTCTAAATAAAAGCGATGTGTATTCAATTAATACAATGTGTCTGTGAGGCATTGGATATCTTTGCATAAAGAAATAATATTTTTCAAACGCTAATAAACCCAATTAAAAAAAAGATGAAACAGAAGATACTAATAGTATTAGTTTTATGTTCCGTTGCATTGCAAATGAGAGCACAAAACAAAAGTGATGTAGCGAAGATTACTTCCCAACTTACAATTACAGAAAAAATTGATTTGCTTTGTGCTAAATATCCTGGCGTGGAGCGAATGGGATTGGTAAGATATGATTGGTGGAGCGAATGTTTGCATGGTGTAGCACGTGCCGGAAAGGCCACAGTGTTTCCGAAACCTATCGGAATGGGAGCTACTTGGGATAAAACACTTGTACGACGTATTGCCAATGCCATTTCAGACGAGGCACGTGCCAAACATCATCGGGCGGTAGAGCAGGACGGATATTCCGATCGTCACTTCGGACTAACCTTTTTTTCTCCTACGCTGAATATAGCACGTGACCCACGCTGGGGACGCACAACTGAATGTTTTAGCGAAGATCCTTTGTTGACCTCTGATATGGGAGTGGCATTTATTAAAGGAATGCAGGGCGAAGACCCTTACTACCTGAAAACAGTTGCCACAGCTAAACATTTTGTAGCAAATAATGAAGAAAACAGGCGTTTGGGTGGATCGGCAACTGTAGATGATGTTTCATTGCGCGAATATTACTTTCCTGCTTTCCGAGCAGCCATTGAAGAGGGTAAGGCTACTTCGGTAATGGGAGCTTATAATGCGCTGAATGGAGTACCTTGTTGCGCAAATTCCTTTTTGCTGAACGATGTGTTGCGTGGCGAATGGGGATTTGAGGGGGTGGTCATCTCTGATGGTTCTGCAATAGACAAACTCTATACACATCATAAATATGTTCCTACTTTAGAAGAGGGGGCAGCATTGGCTTTGAAGGCTGGGTGTGATATGTCTTTGCGAGATGAGTATCGTGAGGGACTTCGTATAGCCTTTGAGAAAGGATTGGTCACAGATGATGATATAACTTGTGCTGTTAAACGTGTGTTGAATCTCCGTGCTCGACTAGGATTGGATAAAGGTACAGCCGAAGGCAACCCTTATACTCAGATTCCCTATTCGACTGTAGAATGTGAAGAACATCGAGCTATGGCTTTGGAGGCTGCTCAGAAGTCAATGGTACTACTAAAAAATGAAGGGTTGCTTCCGTTAAATTTTAATGATAACAGAAAGAAGAAGGTTGCTTTAATAGGTGAGGCATTCAATACGGTTTATTATGGAGATTACAGTGGTACACCTGAACACGATATTACCTTACTAGACTGTTTAAAAGATAATATCGGTTCTTGTGCTGAGCTTACATGGATTGGTGAATACAACAAGGAAGTGCTGATCCCATCCAATTGTTTACGTCGTTCCGATGAACAAGCTTATGATGGTATTCTTGGTTTCTCTGCCGACTATTATGCTTCCACTAAAGCAGAGGGTGAAATCTTTTTATCCCGTCAAGATTTGACGCTTGATTTCATTCCTGCTAATGATATTTCCTTGCAACAGGTAAAGAACATTTCTGCTTCCTGGACATCAACATTGCGCGCACCTCAATCAGGACGTTATTTTATTACATTAGCTGCTTCGGGAAATGCAAAAGTCTATATTAATGATAAGGAGATGTTGCGTAAATCAAATGTTCATAAGTTCAAGGCTTCTTTTGATATAGTTTTGGAACAGAATAGAGATTATACATTAAAGATTGTTTGTGAAGAAATGAACAAAACAACCCCCGTAAGTCTTACATGGATACCACCGTTCAAAGCAATGGAAAACACACCTGCTAAATTGGCAAAATGTTCAGATATAGTGATATTATTTGTGCGTGATGATAATTCTTCGGAAGGACGAGATCGCAAGAGTTTAAAATTAAGTGAAGCGCAGGTTGATTTGATTAAGGAAGTTACATCTGCCAACCCTAATACTGTTCTACTGCTTGGGGGAGGATCGGCACTTTCATTGGCTGAAGTAGCCTCGCTTCCTAAGTCTCTTCTTTACGTATGGATAGCAGGGCAAGGAGAATCACAAGCTATTTGTGATATTTTACAAGGAAAAGTTAACCCTTCGGGAAAGACACCAGTAACCTTTTATGCTGATGAACGGCAGTTACCACCCCTTGACGATTACGATATACGCAATGGACGCAGTTATCAATATTTTAAAGGAGATGTGCTTTACCCGTTCGGTTTCGGATTAAGTTATACGGACTTTACCTATGCCAAACCAAAGATGGAGTCGCTAAAGATAAAGGCTGGGAAATCTATTGTTGTATGGACTGATGTTACTAATAGCGGGAATTATGATGGTGAAGAGGTAGTACAGTGTTATCTTTCGTCACCTGATTGGAAAGCGCAAGGTCTAAAACAAAAGTTAGTGGGTTATCAACGTGTTTTTCTGAAGAAAGGAGAAACCAAGAGAGTCGAATTTTGTGTAAAAGAAGAGCAGTTGAAACGTTGGGATGGAAAAGAAAATGGATGGAAGCGCTTGACTGATAGCTATGAGTTGTCCATTGTCCCCCATTCTGGTGAAAAGAATATTGTGGAATTTTATTATAAATAATATTTGATGATAACAAAGATTAATAGGGGCGTTACCCACCAATTTTGTGTAAACAAATGAGAGATGGCCTGCAACAGGAATCGGTATAGCGAAATATGTCAGCCCGTATGATATTGTCGGTGCTCACAATGACAGATGGAACTGACCTATTATTGGATGCTTTTGTCGAAGCAGTAATTACTCGCAAACAACCTCAAAACATTGCAGAGGAAGGTTATTACGCAAGCGTTTTGTGCTTATTAGGCGATCAGGCTTTACAGGAAAAAAGGCTGTTAACCTTTCCAGATGAGTTCAAAATTAATTATCTTAATCATCGTATAATAAAATGGAAGATACAATCATTACTGCCAAACGAAAAAAGACAGAATTGATAATGCTGCTTTTTTGTTTCTTATTGGCTAACGCAGGTAATCTATATGCAATAATAACTTATCACACATCCTTTATAGAACTACTTACTTCATTAGGTTATGTGTGTGTTGCAACCATCGTATTATATGCGATCTGGACCTTTATACGTTTATGCTTTTGGAGTGTGAAGTTCTTGATAAAGAAACGTTCCAACTAAATATTATATGACTTTACAATACTAACTAAAAAGATAACAATATGGTTTCACGTAGAAGTTTTTTAAAGACTATGGCACTTACCTCTGCCGGATTGGCTGTAGGAGCAGGCGAAATGTTGAATGCTAAAAGCTACAGACAAGTATTAGGCTCAAACAAGAAAGTAAATATTGCTTTTGTCGGAATTGGGCATCGGGGCGAACAAGTCATTCAGGATTTTGCAAAAACAGAAATGATCAATGTAGTTGCTTTATGTGATGTTGATCTGGGAGCACGCCACACACAGAAAGCACTGGGTATGTTTCCTAAAGCCAAACAATTCAAAGATTTTCGACAAATGTTTGACAAAGCAGGGAAAGAGTTTGACGCAGTGGTGATATGCACTCCCGATCATTCACACTTTCCCATTTCCATGCTAGCCATAGCAAACAATAAACATGTGTATGTTGAAAAACCCATGGCCCGTACTTTTCATGAAGCAGAATTAATGATGCAGGCTGCTAGAAAGCACCCCAATATCGTTACACAAGTAGGAAATCAGGGACATTCGGAAGCAAATTATTTTCAATTCAAGACCTGGGTAGAAGCTGGTATTATAAAAGATGTGACAGCTGTAACGGCACACATGAATAACTCACGTAGATGGCACAAATGGGATACCAATATCTATAAATTGCCAGAACAAGAAGCCATTCCTAACGGATTGGACTGGATGACATGGTTATCAGCCGTACCTTATCATGAATACAACAAAAAATACCATCACGGAGAATGGCGTTGTTGGTATGACTTCGGTATGGGAGCTCTCGGAGATTGGGGAGCTCATATTCTGGATACCGTACACGAATTTCTCGAATTAGGCCTACCGTATGAAGTAACAATGCTGAAGGAGAATGGACACAATGATTACTTCTTCCCCTATTCATCTACTATCCTATTCCGATTCCCACAACGTAAAGGTATGCCACCTGTTGATATTACATGGTACGATGGTTTGGACAATCTACCTCCTATTCCTGCCGGATATGGAGTATCAGGGCTAGATCCTAACATTCCTCCCACTAATCAAGGAGATATGCCACAATCAAAACTCAATCCTGGCAAAATAATCTACACCAAAGACCTTACTTTCAAAGGGGGAACTCATGGAAGTACACTTTCTATTATTCCAGAAGAAAGGGCTAAAGCAATGGCATCGAGTCTGCCGGAGATACCCAAGAGTCCATCTAATCATTTTGAGAACTTTCTGTTGGCATGTAACGGGGTTGAGAAAACGCGCTCACCTTTCGAAATACATGGTACATTGAGCCAAGTATTCTCATTAGGTGTTATAGCCCAACGTATGAATACGCAATTATTTTTTGACCCACGTACGAAACAGATTACGAATAACGAATTTGCAAATGCGATGCTGGCAGGAATGCCTCCGCGTAAAGAATGGGAAGAATTTTATAAACTCTAAATACATTATTACTTAACTTATATCATGAGAAAATATATCATTTATGCATTTGTTATGTGCACAGTCACAACAGCTTGCGTACAGAACAAAACTGAGCAGACAAAACAGGTTACCGAAATCAATCTGGAACCGGAAATCAGTACAACTCCTAACACATTATCAACCCAAGAAATAGACGAAGGGTGGAAACTGCTATGGGATGGTAAAACGACAGAAGGCTGGAGAGGTGCCCGTCTTTCTGAGTTTCCTAATAATGGGTGGACAATAGAAGACGGTTTATTGAAGGTACAAAAAAGTGACGGAGGAGAGTCCACTAATGGTGGCGATATTGTTACTACACGCAAATACAGGAATTTTATCCTTAAAGTGGATTTCAAAATTACAGAGGGTGCTAATAGCGGCATTAAGTATTTTGTTAATCCCGATCTTAATAAAGGGGAAGGTTCAGCGATCGGTTGTGAGTATCAGATATTGGATGATGAGAAACATCCGGATGCTAAATTGGGTACCAACGGCAATCGTACCATAGGTTCTTTATATGATCTGATCCCTGCTCTGCAGAATAAACCTTTTAAGAAAAATGAATTTAATACTGCAATGATTGTAGCTGAAAATTATAAAGTACAACACTGGATGAATGGTGTAAAAATAGTTGAATATACACGTAATAACCAAATGTGGAATGCTTTAGTCAGCTATAGCAAATATAAAGGCTGGCCCAATTTTGGCAATGCTGAGGAGGGTAATATACTTCTTCAGGATCATGGAGATGAGGTTTGGTTTAAGAATATAAAAATCAAAGAATTAAAATAATTATTTATCATATACCCATTTAAAATGAAAAAGATACTATCAATAGTTAGTTGCTTAATTTTATGTACCACAATAGCTTCAGCCCAAGTCTCCATAAATACTTTGAGTAAGAAAGAAGAAAAACAAGGTTGGCAACTCCTCTTTAATGGTAAAAATCTGGATGGCTGGACTTCTGTAGGTAAAACAACTGGTCCTGAAAAAGGTTGGACAATAGAAGACGGTATACTAACTGTCAATAAAGGTGGTCCTCAACATGGTCGAGATATTATCACTCAAAAAGAATTCAGTGAATTTGACCTCTACTTTGAATTTCGTCTTACTAAAGCCGCTAACAGTGGTCTAAAATACCTCTTTAGAAAATACGAGCAAGGTGGTTGGTTAGGCAATGAATACCAAGTCTTGGACGATGACTTCCATCCTGATGCCAAAGCCGGAAGAGATGGGAATCGTAAAACAGCAGCATTGTACGATATCTTACCTACCGGAAAAAAAGAGATGAAGGCTACAGGAGAATGGAATAGTGCCCGGATCGTGGTAAAAGGTTCGAAAGTAACTCATTACCTCAATGGAAAAAAGGTGGTAACATATGACCGCAATAGCCAAACTTATAGAGATGCTGTGGGACTAAGCAAATTTAAAGATGCAAAACCTTTATTTGGCACTGTAGAAAAGGGGCATATTCTGCTTCAAGATCATCAAGATGAGGTATCGTTCAGGAATATAAAAATCAGAGACTTGTCGAAATAGTCTTTGTCTTGCACTAGTCTTTATTTTATGCATATGGAAAACTGGAACTCTCAATTTTAAGTTTTCTTTTATTTAAATATCTACAGTCTTACCCTAGTTTGCGAATACCAATGTAGACTTGGGGAAAGTCTATACCTGTACATGACCATTTATCGGGAGTGATATAGTAGAAAAATTGGCACTATTCATTGCTCCAAAAGCAATAGAATTATATTGTGTCTGATATAATGTAAAGTGCTACATATGGAAATAAACTAAAATACAGACGCACAATATTTAGGGATGGGATAATGCTTATTCACTCTATTTCTAACAATTCAGTTAACTGTTTTTCGGTTGATTTAGAAAGGCATGTTTGTGAACTAAGTCTCTTGACGAATTTTATTATACATTTTTGAAGGGCATCATTTTCCCAATTGCATAATGTTATCATAATTTGTCTCAAAAAACATTCTATGATCTTTTATATAAAATGCTGTATGAAGAATGGATAATAGAATACATTGGCAGGCAATTGTACGTTGGGGGATGTTTTATAATTAAAGAAACATGTTTTCAGATTTTGAAATATGTTTGATATTTAAAGGGTCATGTATTCTATTTACATGATGGGGCGAGAGTTATTTCATATTTTTGTTCAGAAAAAATAGAGACATCGTACGTGTCCTAATATTAGAGGTAGTTATTAAACTTTGATGGATTAATATTTAATGTAAAAAGAATGATTTTTAGTTAGGTATTGGATTAATTTTATACATTAAGGTAAGCAGGAAGAAACCTTTTGGTTAGGTTTAATTAGGGTTATATTAGTTTTTCTTTTGATAAAAGATTGTTTTGGGATAACATAGTATAAGAAACGTTAATGGTACTAAAAATGTATAGAGTTATGTATAATGATGATAGCTGATTAATTCTTTTTTCTATAAAAAAGGAGAATATTTTCTAATTGATTTAATAAAATATATCGAACAAAGTTTCGATTCCTAATCTATAATACACTCATGAATAATTTAACTATTTTCAAACCGTGGGGACTATTTTTAATATTATGCCTCATTCCTTTATGGGCATTCTCGCAAGATGGTACAATAAAGGGTATTGTAAAAGATATAAATGGTGAATCAATAATCGGAGTTAGCGTACTTGAAAAAGGTACAACCAACGGAACTATTACCGATATTGATGGTAATTTTACACTTAACGCAAAACGAAATGCTACATTGGTATTTTCTTTTATAGGCTATAAAACACAAGAAATACTTGTGAATGGAAAAACAAATATAGCAATAACACTTATTGAAGATTCCCAACTATTGGAAGAAGTGGTAGTTGTAGGCTATGGTACCATGAAGAAGTCAGATATGACAGGCGCTGTTGTAAGTGCTAATATTAAGGACTTTGAGAAATCTCCTAATACCAACCTTATGCAATCTTTACAAGGCACTGTTCCTGGCTTGAATGTTGGTCAAGTGACATCAGCAGGTGAAACTCCATCAATAGAGATTCGTGGAACAAATACAATATCAGGAAGTACCAGTGTATTAATTGTATTGGATGGGATTATTTATAATGGTTCGCTTTCTTCAATTAATCCAAGTGATATCGAAAGTATTGATGTATTGAAGGATGCCAGTGCAACTGCAGTTTATGGGGCGCAGGCAGCTAATGGGGTATTGTTGATTACTTCAAAAAAAGGAAAGGTAGGTAAAGCTCGCATCAACTTTTCAACTTCTTATAGTTTCCAAACTCCGACACGTAATCTAAAGCCAATGAATCGTGAGCAGACATTGGCTTGGGCAAAGGATGTAATGTGGGCTAAGGCGTATACGGAAGAGTCCGGCTTTACACAACCAGATCCAAATTTTAACATAGCTGATTGGCTTCCTAATTCTTATATGAGAGATGATGAAGGCAATGTCGCCATGACTGATTATGATTGGTGGGATGCATTTACACGAACAGGAAATATTTGGGAAACTAAATTTGATATTTCAGGAGGTAATGAAGGTATTACCTATTTGATTTCGTTAGCCCGTACTGAACAAAAAAACATGATTGAAAATGATGATTTCTCACGTAATACAATTCGTGTTAACATAGATGCTCAACCTAGAAAATGGTGGAAAGTTGGTATGCAGGCATTCGGCTCATTTGTCAATCAAGATGGTGCTCAGGCTTATTTGCCTTTTTTGGTAAAAATGAGTCCTTTTGCATCTCCGTACGATGAAGAAGGGAAACTTATTAATTATCCGATGCAAACTACTTATCTTAATCCTTATTATGAAATTGCGGCAAATGATTATGACAGGAATAACTATTTTTTTGCAAATCTATATACGGAATTTAATTTACCTCTTAAAGGATTGACTTACCGTGTTAACTTTGGTAATAATTATAATATAGGGGCCCATTATTATTCTGATCCTTATGGCGAATCATTAAAAGGATCAGCTTATAAATCACATTCCACTTATTACGATTATACATTCGATAACATCGTAAATTATGCTAATAACTTTGGAAAACATAGTTTGAATGCGACATTTGTTTATGGAGCAATTCGTCGGAAAAATGATTCGACTAAGGCTAGTGCCGATACTTTTGATCGTATGCCGTTAGGATATAATAGTCTTGAGCAGGGAATTAATCAATATGCAGAATCGGGGGCATGGAAGGAAACTCTTTTGTACCAAATGTTGCGTATCAATTATAAATTTGCTAATCGTTATTTAGTTACAGCAACATTGAGAAGAGACGGATTTTCAGGTTTTGCATCTAATAACAAATTTGGTCTGTTCCCATCTGTTGCTTTAGGGTGGGTTATATCTGATGAATCATTTTATCATATTCCTTGGATGAACTATTTGAAACTGCGTGGCGGCTATGGCGTAAGTGGTAATCAAACTTCACGTTATGCTTCACAGGCTAAAATCACCTCCGATATAGGTTATATTTTTGGTGACAATACAAGTGGTTCAATCCGTCAAGAGTTGACATCTTTAGGGAACAAAGATCTGAAATGGGAAAAGACTGCAGGTCTAAATATTGGGCTTGATTTTGCCTTTCTAAACAATCGAATCAATGGTTCTCTTGAATTATACCAAAGCACAACAAACGACTTATTGTATAATGTAACAATACCTACAATTACTGGTTTTAACAATATTGCATCCAATGTGGGTGAAATCAGAAATCGTGGTATAGAATTTACTGTTACATCACGTAATATAATGACAAAGAACTTTGAATGGAATACTACATTTAATATTTCATCTAATTCTAATGAAATCATTACATTGACCGGACTAGATCAAAACGGTGATGGTCGTGAAGACGATTTGGTATCTAGTGGCCTTTTCATTGGCGAAGCGCTTTCTGCCATCTACGATTATAAAGTGGACGGAATCTATCAAATAGGTGATGACATCCCGGAAGGATTTTATCCAGGAAATTATCGCATTGTTGATACCACTGGAGAAGGTGAAATTACCGCTGACGATAGGGTAATACTTGGTAAAACGGATCCTAACTTCCGTTTTGGTATTATGAATAAATTCAGATATAAAGGTGTTTCGCTTAGTTTTTTTATCAATTCCATACAAGGCGGAATTGGGCGTAACTCAATTTCTGTAACTAGAGGGGACAATGCTATTCGTGATAATAGATTCTCAGAGCAAGCAGACAAATTTTGGTCACCAGTGAATCCTGATGGAATCTATTCACGCTCCGAAATCGGTGGAAAAATTACCCCTTCTTTATATCAGAAAAGAAGTTTTGTCCGTTTACAGGATATTACATTGAGTTATGACTTACCTAAATCTTTTGTTTCTAAGATTGGTGTTGCTGGACTAAACGTCTTCTTTAATGGTAAGAACCTATTGACTTTCACTAAGTGGAATGGATGGGATCCGGAACCGAATGTATCATATACTGACGATACCGGAACGCATATATCAGGTAGTGGCTATGGCGACAGGCCGGTTATGAAGAGTTTTACTGGAGGTATTAACATATCATTCTAAATAATAATAATCAAATTATGAAGAAATGTATTTATATAGTCCTTTTGACTATAGCAATTGCAGCTTGCAATGAAAATAAGTTCCTAAGTGAAACTCCTTTGGAGTTCATGGGAGGAAGTAATTCTTATATTACAAAAGTAGATTTTGAGGCATCAATAACAGAACTATACTATCTAGTCCGCTTTGAATTTTATCAAAATCAAACTGCAAGTTTAGATTATATGTTGGGGACAGACATGATGCGAGGAGGTTCAAAGAATTCAAATTTGCAAACAGAGCTGAATCCGACTAATGGTTCTATTAAAGCGCATTGGGATAACTTATATAAATTGGTGTCACAGGCAAATGTCATATTAAATCGCATACCTTCATCGGAATTGACTGATGACGAGAAAGTAGAATATGAGGCCAAAGCACGTTTTTTCCGTGGTTTTGCATATAGAACGTTGACTTATCTGTATGGTGGTGTTCCCATTGAACTTAATGAGGTTACATCATCGAAGACAGATTATGTGCGCAGTAGTAAAGAAGATGTGTTGAAGCAAGCTATTGAGGATGTAAAATTTGCAGCAGGACATTTGCCCGATATTGCAGATGTGAAAGACGGTGAAATAAGTGAACAAGCAGCTTACTTTCTACTTTCTGAACTATATCTTGCCGTAGATGACAATCAGAATGCAGTTGATGCTGCCTCTGAGGTCATAGACAATCCGGCTTTGGCATTGATGAAAAATCGTTTTGGATCGCGTGCAAACGAACCGGGTGATGTGTACTGGGATTTGTTTCGCCGCAACAACCAGAATCGGTCAGCAGGAAATACGGAAGGTATTTGGGTTATTCAATTCCAAGAGGATGTTCCTGGTGGTGGTTTAAGTACTTCCAAACAGTTTTGGGATAATCCAAGTAATTATTTGCTTGAAAGATGCTGTTCTCCACAATGTGACCATTTTCGTTTAATTATAGATGGGGTAAGCACACATCCATTTTCATGGCCCTATAGTGATTACACAGGTGGACGAGGTATTGGAAACTATTTCCCTGCGCCTCATTTCTATACTGAAGTATGGGAAAGCGATTACAACAATGATATTCGTAATTCTAACTTTAATTTTGTCCGGAAAATTAAGTTCAACGATCCTGCTTTTATAGAAAAATATAGAGATCGTGTTGGAGATAGCCTTGATATAATGCACCCCGAATTATTACCAGAAGGTGTAACTATTTCAGCTATCAGTGATGATTACCCTGATCAATTACCCAATCATTCATTATTTGGATATCAGTCAAAGTGTACTACACCGTACAATCATCCTGATGCTCTTTATGAAAATAAAGAAACTGGCAAGCTGAAAAGTACTGCGGGTGGAGTTTTTACTGACCAATATATGTTCCGGCTGGCAGAAGTATATTTACTACGTGCTGAAGCCTATCTTAAGTTAGGGAAAAAACAGGAGGCTGCAAATGATATCAATGTTGTTCGCAATCGGGCACATGCTTCAAATGTATCTGCCGACAAAGTTGATATGGATTATATTCTTGATGAACGTTTGCGCGAATTTGGTATTGAAGAAAGGCGTAGATTGACGCTTTCACGGACTGGTATGTTCTACGAACGTGTAAGAAACTTGAATCCTTACTATAATGCGGATTTTGCTGCCAATGGAAAAGATTTTGAAGAGACATATACACTTTATCCTATTCCTCAATCTGTTATTGAGGCGAATAAGGATGTAAAATTAGAGCAGAATCCTGGGTATTAACTTGTGGTGTGTTACTTGAATAAAAACAGACCGTTATAAAGATGCTGTAAAAAGGGGGATTCAGTGATTCTCTTAAATAGGGATATTCTTAAAATAATAAAATTAAAGCCAACTAATTCACAGCGAGTTAGTTGGCTTTTTATATTCTTTTTTATTCTATATTATTATGCTGGCCTTCGTTCATGTAAGCTTTAGGATAAACTCCAAAAAGCTCTTTAAAGGCGGTAGAAAAGTAGTTTGGGTCGGGAAAACCTACCATTTCTGCGACTTCTGCGATGGAATGCTTTTTCTCATGCAGAAGTTCAGCGGCTGCTTTCAAACGTATGTTGCGGATAAAGCGACTTGTTGTTTGATTTGTCAGTTCTTTCAGCTTACGGTTCAAGTGGACAGTACTAATGCCTACTTCATCAGCTATAGTTTTCACAGATAAATCAGTTTCGCTAAGATGCTTGTTTATGGTTTTTATGATGCGTCCCATTAGCTTTTCGTCTGGACTTTGAATTTCCGGCGTGCTTATTTGGTCGTTCACTTCTTGTTTACCTGCAAAGGCGTTACGCAGACTTCTGCGACTTGATATGAGATTTTCGATAGTTTTTCGTAGGATCTCTATATTAAATGGTTTTGTAATATAGGCATCTGCTCCCACATTTAGTCCTTCTATGTTGTCTTCCGCACGCGTCTTTGCCGTAAGTAATATAACAGGGATATGGTTGAGGTTGATATGCTGCTTTATCTTTTTACAGAGTGTGATTCCATCCATTTCTGGCATCATGATATCTGAAATTATTATATCTGGTTGCTGTCTCATTAACTGTTCCATAGCTTCTTTACCGTTGTGACAAGATGATATATGAAAGTTTGCAGATAGTTCATGGACAAGATACTGGCTGATATCTTCATCATCTTCAACAATGAGTATATTGTATTTTGTCTTACTTCTCATTTTTGTTTCTGTTGAAAAATCTGCTTCATAAGGTTCATTTCGAGTTGTCTCTTCTATTATTGGTGTTATTGGAAAAGGAGAACAGTCTTCTTGCAGATTAAGTACCAAATCTTCTTTGTTTAAGTGCGCATTGCCTATTGGTAAATGAATGATAAAGCGGCACCCTTTTTCTCCATTTGGGTTATTGCTAGCATAAATATTTCCATGATGAAGCTGAACGAGCGAACGGGTTAAATGAAGTCCGATACCGGTACCAATAGAACTATTAATGGTGGTATGCCCTTGGTAAAAGCGGTCGAATATAAGTTCTTTCTCTTTGTCATTTAATCCGATACCAGTGTCGGTTATGATTATTTCGGCTTGCTTTTCATTGTGTTGTAGACTGATTTCTACTTTTCCACCTTCAGGGGTAAATTTGAAGGCATTTGATAGAAGATTGAGCAAAATTTTGTCAAAGTTGGCAGGATCTATCCATAGTGACAAATCATTGGATTCAAGGTGGTTGAAGGTGAGACTGATATTTCTTTTGTTGCTCAATTGGGTGAAGTTTTCGCAAATATCTTCAATAAAAGGTACCATTTTTACTTCCTTAAACATCAATTGCATTTGTCCTTTTTCAATTTTTCGTACGTCTAATAACTGGTTTATCAACTGTAGGATGCGTTCGGCATTTTTATTAATGAGCTGATAACTTTGTTTACGCATGGCTGAGTCTTCATCGTTTTTAATTAATTTTTGAATAGGGCTGATAATTAGCGACATGGGGGTGCGTATCTCATGAGAAATATTGATAAGGAATTGTAATTTAGCTTCTTTATTTTGCTCTTCCAATATGTGATTACGGATTTCTCGTTGTGCCCTATAACGTGCAAGAGTTTGCGATACGATAACTGCAATGACACCTATGAGTGCCATGCTGTATAAGCACCATGCCCAACTAGAGTTCCACCATGCAGGATGAATATGAACGACGAAAGACGCTGCATTGGCAGTAGAAGCATAATAGTGAGCCTTCACTTCTATGAAGTAGCTGCCTGGCGCCATGTCATTGAAAGAAATACGATTATTCCCTTCCACCAGGTTAATCCAACGGTCATTATTCAAGCGATAAGAATAGGCGATATGTTCAGAGGGAATATCAAACTCTTGTGTAGAAAATTCCAAACTGAAAGTGTTGTCATTGTAATTTAGGTGGAATTCCTTAGATTGAAAGACAGCATTAGTCATTATTTCATACTTCCCTGATTTTATGCCTCGATGTACAGGATGATTATAGACATAGAAGTTACATAGACGGATGTCCCATTGTTTGGAGGAGGTATTAATGTTGGGGGGAGTAAAATAGGTAACACCTTCGGTACCGCCAAACCAAAGCGATCCTTTGGAATCACGAAAAGATGCATTTCTACAAAATTCGTTCCCTTGGATACCGTCACTTGCATAGTAACTGATGAATTCTTCTGTGGGCGGGGTCATGCAAGAAAGTCCACGGTCTGTACTTAACCATAGACGCCCGTCGTCATCGTTTTGAATTGAATAGATAAGATTGCCACATAGGCCATTCTCCCGGGTATAAGTTTTTATTCGCCCTGTTTGTGCTTGTCGTGATATCAGCCCTTCTGAAGTGCCGAACCAGATGGTACCATCAGCAGACTGGCAGATGGAATAAACGATACTGTTGTTGAATAATTGTTTTGCTACAAGGCTATCTTGTGCAATGTTTATACTATAGGCCCCTCGGTAGGTTCCTGCATATAGACTATCTTGAGAGGTAATTAGCAAGCAGTTTATCCATTGGTTCAAGTTTTGGGGCATCTGTATTGTAGAGTTCGGACAATTCCGTTTTAGATCATAGCAGAGTAGGCCTTTCCCTAATGTAGCTATCCATAGGCGTTTCTGGTTATCTTCTATTATGTCAAAAACAGAAAGGGCCTGGCCTGTATGATTGGGAAATACGTTTATATATGAACATGCACCTGTAGACTTATTTATCCATCCCATACCTTGATTGTAAGATCCAAACCAAAGTTTATGGTTGGAATCTTCGAATAATTTAGATATGGTACTGGGAGAAGCCCCTTGTTCTTTGCCTGGTGCGTAATGTTGAGATTGACGCTGGTTAACTGATAACTTATAGATTCCATCGTTGTCTGTACCTACCCAGCAACAGCCATCTTTATCTACTTGGATTGCTGTAATGGCATTGCTGCCTATTAAATTCTTTTCGAATGACTTATAGCCAATATAATGGAAATTATTGGTTTGTGGTAGAACCATCATCACTCCCTTTTGGTAAATACCTAGCCACAGGATGCCGTTGCGGTCTTGCAAAATGGCATGTATTTTCAGTTTATTAGGATTAAAGATTATGTTACCTAATTGAGAATCCTCTACTTCCCGTGACTCTGGATTATATATTTTCAATCCATTTCCATCAGTTCCTATATAAATAGCTCCGGATGGAGCAGCGAAAAGGCAACAAATGGCTTGCGGCATGGCACGCCCTTGGCTGTCAAGCACAAAATGAAAATCATCTATTTCCGAGTCATAGGTTAGCAGTCCGTTTTTTTGTGTTCCTATATAAAAATTTCCTTTAGGATCTTCATAAAAACAAGTTTGCGCCATTGAGGCTTTTCCTTGTAAGTATGGTTTTTGTGTCTGATTTTCTGGATTGTAACGAAATAAATTATTATATCGTTTGTTTATCCAGATATTTCCTTGTTTGTCCTTTATCATACGTCCTATGCCAACAAAATCGTCTGATTGACTAATTTTTTTAACCTTTAGGGTATCGTTAACTATGGTCATTTCGACAAGGCGATGCCCTGTTACTAATAATTTTCCATTATTGTTTTCAACAATAGCAACTACGTGCTGATTATATGGGGTTCCATCTTCAAATATTGGAATCTCAGAAAAAGTATCTGTATCAGGGTGGTACAGCTGTACACCACCATAAGTTCCTATAAATAAGTGGCCTTTACTATCTTCGAAAAGTGTAGAAACGTAGTTGTGGCTCAATGAATGTTTATCACCTATTTTATGAGTATAGGTAGTAAATTTATTGCCATCAAATCGATTTAATCCATTTTCTGTAGCAACCCAAATCATACCGTTTTTATCTTGATATATTTGGGTTATTAAACTACTGGATAAATCACCGTTTGTTGTGAACAGTTTAACGGACTGTCCCCAAATGGGACAGAGTGCAGATATAAAGAACAGACATAGGAGTACAGTATTTTTCATTGCATTCAAAAAAAATTAAAGTTTTCTGCACCTTAAAAGATGAACTGAATGGGTGTACAGATGTTTATCATAGATAATCTATAGTTTATTAGTTGGTTTGCAATAGTAAACAGCTATAATCTCACACATTCCAATAGAAACATAGAATGTGATCTTATTATGTTCTTAACCAATCAACTTAGGCAATTGGATAATAATGATAAGTATATCTGTTATGAATGCAAAAATAGAAAAAAATAGTGAGATGAAAAAAAATAAGTATTAAAGATGCAATTAATGTCCTTGTTTTGTAGCTTTGAACTAGGCAGTCTGCTTCATACGATTGTTGGACCAATATGGTAGAAGGGGATTATGGTGATTACTCTAACATAATGTCTCTTATGCATTAATGTAAGCGGCGTATTTTCTGTATACAAGAAGTGGTTCCGTGTATTACTTGATATCATGTTGCCTATAAACTTTCCCAAATGGGAATCTGTTTACTATTATTGTAGGAAATGAACTTCTCCTGAAGTTTTTGCTCTGCTTCTTGAAAGGTTGCGTGGACATGTACGAATACAACAAGGCAAGACATGGAGCCCAGTATTTCGCAACTATGAATTTATATTGGAATCGGTAGAGGAGATGGGTAGAAACTGTATGCTAAATATTAATGAGGAGGAATTTAAACAGACTCATATATTAATCGTTTTTTACCTAACTTTTGCGCAGTTTACTTTTTATTGAGCATCGATGTCGAGTGGATCACGAGAATGAAATGCTTAGTAAATAGTTTGTTTATAAATTTATTTGATAGAATATTTATTATATTTGGCTTTCTGTAGTTGACCTGAAAGTGTTTCTTACGTATCATATAATAAACGAAGATATTATTATGATGGACCAGAAAAAAATACAAGAGCTTATAAGTAGGAGCCAGCAGGAGGATGCAGTAGCATTCTCTCTGCTGGTTTCTACGTTTCAGCCACTTGTATTCCGGCTTGCTTTCCGATTGCTGTGCGACGAAGATGAAGCTAAAGATATGGTACAGGAAACCTTTGTAAAGGTGTGGCTGGCGCTGGGTAAATATAATGGTGAGTGTCGTTTCTCTACCTGGCTTTATAAAATCACTTGTAATACCTGTTATGACCGTCTGCGCTCCCTGCACCATTCACCACTCGATAATGAAGCAGATTATTCCGTTTCCGCGAATATCTCGTCAGATGATAATGTAGAATTGGCAGTGGTGAACAAGCAACTGCGTGAACTAATCCTGAGATATACCGATGAGCTGTCTCCCCGGCAAAGGTTGATTTTTACATTACGGGATATTGAGGAACTGGATGTGCCGGAGGTACAAATTATCACCGGACTTTCTGCCGGAATCATTAAAACCACCCTTTACCTGGCCCGGAAGAATATACGAAACAAAATGAATCAAATAGATGCTGGCTTATGAAACAAGATGATAAACTTTACAATGAATGGCTTGATGAGGTGAGAAATGTACAGCCTATATTGAGCAATCCGGATGAACTGACTACCGCCATTTTGCAGCAAGTGAGCAGGATCGTTCCCCAAAAGAAGAAAAGGAAAAGCCTGCTGATTGGCAGTTGGGTATCCGGGATAGCCGCAGGACTTTTGTTGTGCTTGTTGGTGAGTGAGACTCTTCTTAGTCCGGTTCCCGATGGTGTCAGAGTAGAAGAGGAATATCGTTTCCAGGAAAACAGTGCTTATTCCCTACCGGAAGGCTGGGAGAGGATGAGGCTTTCTGAAAAGAGCGATTACCTGTCCGGACAGTATGTGCAGTATAAGAAACTCAGGCAAAAGAGAGTAATGGAACTTACAAAGAAAACTTATTAAATTATATCATTATGAGAACGTATAAATGGATGGCAGCCATTGTTTTGCTGCTCGGTATGACTTCTTGCGGTACCTATTACCGAATGGTTTCTCAGGTAAATAGTGATGGTAGCATGCACAGAGAGGTATATGCTTATGGCGACTCTGCTTTCCTTGCAGGAGACAGGAATCATAATCCGTTTTTATTCCGAATAGATTCGGGATGGGAAGTGAGCAATCTGGACTCTGTTGTTAAATTCAACTGCTGGGGAGATGAAGACAAACTGAATGTGAAAGTTTGCCGGACTTATCCAACGGTAGGTTCCGATAGCTTCAGTACTTTGGATGGAAAGGAATACAGTTTTCCTCTGGTAGTTCCGGTCGAAAAACTCCGGAAAAGCTTCCGCTGGTTCTATACATATTATCAGTATACGGCTACCTACGGTGAATTACCCGATAAAGGTCCGGTACCTCTCGAAAAGTATATGAGTAAAGAGGAGCAGCGGATATGGTTTCGGGGAGATCAAGAGGCTTTGATCGGATTAAATGGTATTGAACAGAATAATAGGTTGGATGACATTGAAGCCAAATTCTGGAAATGGTATAACCGTAGTCAGTATGAACTGAGTTGTGAAGTAATTCTTCATTTCATTACGATAAAAGGAGATACGGCCTTTGTACATCAGTTGGCAGATCTGAAGGAACCGGTTTATGGGAAGTACTTTTCCGGAAAAGATACCGGTGATGATGGATCGCCCGAAGAGGTATGCAATTATCTGGATGAATTGAGTCAAACGAAATATTTCTCAAGTTTATATGCGGACAATAAAAAGCCAATGGATGATCTGTTTGAGGAAAAAGGGCGGATTGCAGAATTGTTTGGTTATGCTGTGCAGTTTGAGTTATCCATGCCGGGCAGGGTGGTTTCTACCAATGCAGCCATGCAAAAAGGTGAGTCACTCATTTGGAAAGTAGATGCTTTTCGTCTTTTGGACAGTGATTATATGCTTGTTGCCGAATCCCGTGTAGTTAATTATTGGGCTTTTGGCATTACATTATTACTGATATTGCTTATTGGTGGATACTGTTGGAGACTATATAGAAAGCTTTCATAACTCTGTAGAATTCATATATATCATTATTAATGCCGGGAGTGCTACTCACCACTTGATAGTAGCATTTCCCGTTCTTTCTTTGTCAGGCTTTTGACAACAATGTCATAAGACTTGCTTACGAGTTCTTTAATTTTCTCGTCAGGTACATCCTGATTAAAGTAAACACTGATCCAGTATTTTTTATTCATGTGCCATCCGGGCTTTATTCCTATATACGTGGTTTGTAATTCTCCTGATTCTTCCGGATTGCATTTGATACAGCAAAAGTCAAAGACTTCGATATTTACAAAGCAGAACCATTTATCCGCTACATAAAAACATAGAACATCACGACTGTATTTATCAGGAACATTCAGAAACGGCATTTTCTCACGAACACCTTTTAATGACAGGCAATATTCTCTAAATTCTTCAATATTCATTTTGATAGATTTTTAAACAGTATGCGAAGGCAAATATAGCACTTTTAGGGTAAATTCTGATTAAATACCTGATGTATGAATATTTTGTCTTTCCTGTTGTAGAACACAATCATGAGAGCCTCCTGAAGAAAGCATGTTTATTGAGTGATGATAACGACGACGTTTGGAATCGTAAGTCTTTTATTCTATAGCGTAGGGCGATGCCCTATGCTATAAAATGAGAGCCTTTCAGGTTATATGCGAAACTTAAATAAGAAATAGAGGAGATCTTTGCATTATTTTTTCAAAAAAGCTCCTGATTCTTTTCATGATATTAGGCAACAGAATACTTAGGAACAATGAGCAGAATAGCTAGAAGGTAGTATGAAAACTACACTTTGCTTTATTGTTTTTGTTCTTTTGCCCGTAGCAAAACTTCGTCCTACAGTTGCGGGCTCTACGTTTTCCAATTGTGGGCTGTTCATCCCGCAATTGCGGGCTACACAGCCCACAACTGAAAAACAAGATTTTGCTTATAGCATAATGACATTATCTTTAATACTTTATAGTAAAAAGGAAGTAGCATATCAAGTTTCTCCTCTGTAATTCAGCTTTCTATGATGATGGGATTATGTAGTTTAATTCTTTAATTTCTAACGAAGTGATCTCTTTTAACTCTTTCGATGAATAATTCAGGCTAAAAAGGAGGTATATGTATGAATCTTGGTAAAGTTTGTATTGTACGTATTAAGACTTTGAAAACTAGTGTATTAAAAACTTAAAAAACATCTTTTTTATCTGTTTTTGGGTGTAGGATGGAACTTTTCTACACTTTCCTACACCACTTCCTACACCACCTATCTGTTTGATAATCAAATGAAAATGATAGTTGGTGTAGGATGTAGGAAAGATTGATGTAAACTCGACAGTATGTGATTTCCGCTTTTAATTAGTTTTTCTCATATAAAAACACTATCTATGCAATAAATATAATGAACTATTTAAAAATGATATCATGGGAAACAAAACTATTTTTAGAGTAGTGATGTGTATAATCATATTGTCGACTTTCATTCTGCCGGTTTCTGCGCAGCAACCTGATAAGACGAATGAGTACGAAGTATCTTTGAAAAAGTTGATGGAAGTTACCGGCGCGTCGGCTTCTATTGATGAGGTTCTATCGTATACTCTGTCTGTGGCAAAGATGAATGTGTCTGAATTTGAATCTCCTTTGGGCGAGCGGTATAAAGAGTCGACAATGGGGATTATGCGCGAAGCCATGCCGCTGTTGGTTAATAGGCTACAGATGGATATGGGAAAGGAATTGCATCCGGAAATTGGCAGGAGTACGGAGGTAGTGGATCAAACAAGAAATCGGGATCAGGAAATATATGATGCAGCCTATGCGCTTCCTAAAGATAGCATTGAGGTTGCTGACAGACCCTATAACAGAGCAACAGGAACAAAACCTTTATTATATTCCATTGAAAGAAGAGCAAAAGACACGAAAGTAACGTTTCTTCAACCTATTTACTTTGATTGGCAATGGTTGTATTACAGTCCCGGTTTTGTGATAATAGACAGAAAAACGGGTGATGAATACCATGTGAGAGGATATGACGGAGGAGCTCCCCAAGATCGATTATTGACTGTGGAAGGTTTTAACTCCAAATATATCTATGTCAGTTTGCTTTTCCCTAAACTGAAAAAAAGTGTAGAGGTAATTGATATTCTTGAGTTGCCGCATGAAAAAGACAAATTGCCTTCCAATGATGATGGAATTGCAAAGTCATACTATGATGTAAAGGTAAAAGATTATCTTTCCTTCTCCAATAAGAGAGGCAAGAAGATATATTATTAAAAGCTATAAATAGGAGGAAGGAGTCTGAGATATATCTAATTTTAAAAATCATATATTTAATTTTGAAAGTCTGTGGGCAGGTTAAGCTCTACATTTGTATCCTATAGGATAATTTCAAATAATAATGATATGATATGAAGAAGAGACTATTCAGCCTATTTGCGTTGGCTATTGGATTGCAAACGGTTGCTTTATCCCAAAAGAATGAGTGGAGAGATCCGGAGGTAAATGCTGTGAATCGTGCTCCGATGCACGCTAATTATTTTGCTTATGAATCATACGATGCTGCCCGTACAGGTGCTAAGGAAGAATCTGATAATTTTCTGTCTCTGAATGGGATGTGGAAATTTAATTGGGTAAGGAATGCTGACCAGCGTCCGGATGATTTTTATCAGTTGAGTTATAATGATAGTGCGTGGGATGAACTGAAAGTACCTGCTGTATGGGAGTTAAATGGTTATGGTGATCCTATTTATGTCAATGTAGGGTACCCATGGAAGAACCAATTCAGAACTGATCCTCCGAAAATACCAGTAGCCAACAATCATGTAGGATCCTATCGAAAAGAGATTGTCATACCGGCGGAATGGAAGAATAAGCAAATCTTTGTGCATTTTGGTTCTGTCACTTCTAATATCTATTTGTGGGTAAATGGTAAGTATGTTGGGTATAGTGAAGACAGCAAACTGGAAGCGGAGTTTGATTTGTCGGGTTATCTCAAACCGGGAAAAAATCTGATTGCATTTCAGGTGTTCCGTTGGTGTGACGGGTCATATCTTGAAGATCAGGATTTCTTCCGCTTTTCGGGTGTGGGACGTGATTGCTATTTATATGCTCGCAACAAGACTTGTATACAGGACATAAGAGTTACTCCCGATTTGGATCAGCAATATACCAACGGATCACTGGACATTGCTCTCCAGGTGAAAGGACGGGGTACCGTAGAGCTAGAACTGTCGGATGCGAAAGGCAATGTGGTTGCAAATACCCGGTTGAATGGTTCGGGCAGTCTTTCGACTGTTATGGAGGTTAAGAATCCTCTTAAATGGAGTGCGGAAATGCCCAATCTTTATTGCCTGACCGCTACTTTAAAGAATGGCAATGATATTTTAGAAGTTATTCCGGTAAAAGTGGGTTTCCGTAAAGTGGAGATTAAGGATGCTCAGCTGCTTGTGAACGGACAGCCTGTACTTATTAAAGGTGCCAACCGCCATGAAATGGATCCCGATTATGGATATGTTATTTCACGGGAGCGTATGTTGCAGGACATTCGGATTATGAAACAATTCAATATTAATGCTGTGCGTACGTGTCATTATCCTGACGATAATCTTTGGTATGAATTGTGCGATGAGTATGGTTTGTATGTCGTAGCTGAGGCTAATGTAGAGGCGCACGGAATGTTATATACTAATAATCAGCTTTCTAAACATGCTTCTTTTGCCAAAGCACATCTGGAACGTAACCAGCGTAATGTGCAGCGCAGTTACAATCATCCTTCGGTTATTATTTGGTCATTGGGCAACGAAACCGGTCCCGGCCCTAACTTTGAGGCTTGCTACCGTTGGATAAAAGCGGAAGATGCGACACGCCCCGTGCAGTATGAACAGGCCGGTCATGATTATTATACCGATATTTTCTGCCCGATGTATTTGTGGTACAGTGCGTGTGAGGATTATGCCAAGAGTAATGCTACTAAGCCGCTTATACAGTGTGAATATGCGCATGCTATGGGTAATTCTATGGGTGGATTCAAAGAATATTGGGACCTGATACGTAAATATCCGAAATTCCAGGGTGGGTTTATTTGGGACTTTGTTGACCAGTCTGTGCGTTGGAAAAATAAAGACGGTATTGAAATATATGCGTATGGTGGAGATTTTAATAAGTACGATGGTTCTGACAATAATTTCTGTGATAATGGTCTGATAAGCCCTGACAGGGTACCGAATCCGCACATGTACGAAGTGGGTTACTTTTATCAGTCCATTTGGACACATCCCGTCAACCTGCAAAATGGAGAAATAGAAATCTTTAATGAGAATTTCTTCCGTGATCTTTCCGCTTATTATCTGGATTGGCAGTTATTGGCAGATGGTGAATTGGTAGAAGCCGGCACTGTTAGCAATCTGAATGTTGCTCCTCAACAAAAGGCGAAACTAAAACTGGACATCTCCGATGTAAATTCGTATAAAGACAAAGAACTATTACTGAATGTGTCTTATAAACTTAAAAAGGCTGAAACCTTATTATCTCCCGGATTTACTGTTGCGAAAGCTCAAATGTCCGTCATTCCCTATAAAGCACCCGATATGGCATTAGTGAATGTGAAGAAAGCGAATATAGAATCGGTTGCTCCTTCCGTGAATAATAATGATGGCAATTATCTGATCATTGAAGGTGAGGATTTCATTATCGAGTTTGCGAAGAACAATGGTTTCCTGAGCAGATATAAGGTTGCAGGCAAAGAATTAATGAATGATGGCGGACAACTCGTGCCTAATTTCTGGCGTGCGCCTACTGACAACGATTATGGTGCCAGGTTGCAGCATAAATACAGAGTATGGTTGAATCCAAAACTGAAAAGAACTTCATTTACCAATAAGCAGGAAAATGGAACGATTGTAGTTGAGGCCGGATATGAAATGCCTGATGTATCTGCTAAATTATATCTGACTTATGTGATAAATAATACAGGTGAGATAAAAGTTACCCAGAAAATGGTTGCCGGTGAAGCAGAGAAAGTGCCCGATATGTTCCGCTTCGGCATGCAGATGCAGATGCCTGACGAGTTCTATAGAATCAACTATTATGGCAGAGGTCCTGTGGAAAACTATTCGGACCGTAATCATGCAACGGATTTGGGAATTTATCGCCAGACGGTGGCTGAACAATTCTATCCATATATCCGTCCGCAAGAAACGGGTACTAAGACTGATATACGTTGGTGGAGACAACTGAATGAAGCGGGGTCCGGGTTGCAATTTGTTGCGGAAGCACCGTTCTCGGCATCGGCTCTGAATTATACGATTGAATCTTTGGACGACGGATTGAATAAAGATCAGCGTCATTCGCCGGAGGTAACCCCGGTAGATTATACGAATCTTTGCATAGACAAGGCTCAATTGGGGCTGGCTTGTGAAAATAGTTGGGGAGCTATCGCTTATCCGCAATACCGCTTGCCGTACGGTAATTATGAATTCAGTTTTATAATGAAGCCGGTATTTAATAAAGTTTATTGATGTGATAAAATCGGATTATGAGAAAATTGTGTTTGTTGTTCTTATTGATAGGAACCTATTGTTATGCCGGTGAAAAAAAATATACGGTTGATTCGCCTGACGGAAAGATACAGTTAGCGATTATTCAAACGGATGCCGGTGAGCTGACTTATCAATTATCCGTGAAGCGTAAACAAGTGATTGATGCTTCTGCATTGGGGTTTAAAACGGAAGATGGGCTGACTTTTCCTTTCCGGGGATGGAAAATGGGAAAGGTTACTCGTAACAAAGTGAATTCTGTTTGGAAGCCTCTGTGGGGAAAGCGTGCCGTGGTACCCGATAAATACAATGAGATGAAGTTGTCTTTTGTGAATGAAGCGAAATCATCGGATGCTTTGGAAGTAGTGGCACGGGCTTATAATGAAGGTGTGGCTTTTCGCTATGTGTCGCCTCAAGATGCAGGTTTTGCATTGGAACTTACTACTTTTAATTTTGCAGGCGATTATACTGCATGGTTTTATAATGGTGAAAGGCATAATATCGGTCCGGAACGATTGACGGAAACTGATGGTGAACGCTTGCCTGTGATGACGGTGAAAGCTGCGGATGATTTATATCTGGCTGTCCATGAAGCTTGTCTGGATGAAGGGGAACCTTTGAAACTAAAGTCGGAAAAAGGGCAATGTTTGTTTTCTGTGTCTGTAAAGCCGCATTTGCTTCATGCGGGGTATCAATCGGCATGGCGTGTGGTTCTTTGCGGCAATCGTCCGGGCGATCTGGTAGATTCTCATCTCTTGGAATTATTGAATCCGGAACCTTCCGGAGATTATGATTTTTCATGGGTAAAGCCGGGAGTTGCATTGTGGGACTGGCGTATCAATGGTGCTCAATGGGAAGGATTTCATTATACAATGTCTTATCCTTCTTGGGAAAGAATGGTTGATTTTGCCACCGAACAGGGTTTTGCCTATCTGGTTCTTGATGCCAACTGGTATGGACCTGAGTTTGAGCAAGGCTCAGATCCTGTAAAGGGAGATAAGGCCAGGGATGTACGAAAGCTGATTCAATATGGAAAACAGAAAGGAGTAGGCATTTGGCTGTATCTGAATGATGTAGGAGGACGTAATTATCCGTTGGAGGAAACCTTGAAGCAATATGGCGCATGGGGAGCTGCCGGGGTGAAGTATGGTTTTATGGCTGGAGATGGCGAAGAGAAGAATACCAGAACGAAGAGTATAACTGAAATGTGTGCACGGTATAAATTATTGGTAGATTTTCATGATTATCCGGTGCATCCCTATGGGCAGATGCGGACGTGGCCCAATGCTGTGACGCGTGAATATTGCAAGGCTCAATTGGACGGCCATGAGATTTTCTATCCCAAGACCTTTGTTACTTCGGTATTTGTGAATATGATAGCCGGCCCGATTGATATGAATAATGGTATGTTTGACTTGCGACAGGGGAAAACGACGCGTTCGGATAATAATCAGGAGGTACCTTCAACGGTGGTATCGGAAGCTGCACGAACATTGATCACTTTCTCCGGCGCAACGATTATTCCGGATATTCCTGAATATTATCGTAAATATCCTGCTTTACTCCGCTTTTTGTCTGCACAGAAAATGCCTTGGCTGGAAAGTAAGACTTTGGATGGCGAAATAGGGGAATATATCATAATGATGCGTCAAGCGGAAGATGGGGCATTTTTAGTAGGAGCTGCAACTAATGAAGAAAGTAGGACTTTACGTGTGCCGCTGTCTTTCTTGGGTAAAGGAGACTATGAAGCGGAAATTGTAGAAGATGGAGAGAATGCCCATTATTTGAGTAATAGAGAAACGATAAAGGTTTCGAAAAAGAAAGTAACGCGGAATGAAGTTCTGAATATAAAGTTAGCGCCGGGTGGCGGAGCTTGTATCCGTATTGGAAAAGAAATAAAACAGTAGCTATCCAGCTACTGTTTTATTAATCTTACTTCATATATTTCACCTATTTGCTTGTTGGGTTTTGCCACAAACTTGACGCGTACTTGTTTCTTATCCTGTAAAAGAGTAGCCGGAATGTCATAGGTTTCTGCCTTGAACTCTGATATGCGATATTTGCCGGTGTTGTTGATGGAACGGAGAAGCACATCATCAATATAGATATCGAATTCGTGGCTTTTCCATTCGCCCACTCCCCAATACTTGAGTCGCAGCTTGAGGTTAGTCAGACCATCGGTTTGCATGAGGTAGCTAAAATAATGTCCGTTGCGGGCATCGCGATAGAAGACATTATTTGTGTTACCGGTGTATGACTCGTCGGTCTCCATCTGGTGGTCGGTCTCCGGTTGCTGTTCGCCTGGTTGCACTTTGTCGACAGTGCTTGCTTCGAGTGCCTGACGCTCCTGTTCCTGCTTGGCAATGTTATCGATATACTGCTTGTAGCTACCTTCGGTGAGGGCAAGCCAATATATCATGTAACGAGAGTCATGAATTTCGAAGAATGGTTGCAATTCTCCTTCAATCTTGTTCTCCGTGCGGGTGCTGAGTGTGAAGTGCAGCGGTTTGCCAGACACAGGAGTGAGCTGTGACGGGATACTGGCAATGTCATTGTTGATGAGGATTGGAGCTTTATCAATAGGCTGCTTTGGACCACCTGCATACTGCCCGAAGCGGCTATCATCCGCTATAAGTGAAGCCATCGACTCTGTACCGGTTTTCATTCCGAGAAGGATAGGCCCATGCATGAGAGCAACGTACTGCGGTTCGTTGGGTAGATAGCGCAGGGATGAGTGCATTGGGAAATTGATGTTTACTACATCGCCTTTTTTCCATTTGCGATTGATGCTGACGTAGGAGGACGGGCCTGTAATGATGTCGACAGGCTTTCCGTTTACACTGACCTTGAATTCGCCCGGATGTACCCATCCCGGATAGCGCACCATGAGATTGAATGTGCCTTTACCTTCCGCAATAGTAATAGTACTGTTTTCAGAATAAGGGAAAGTCGTCTCCTGACGTAACGTGATGCCGCGTTCCTTCCAGTCGAGCTGTGAAGCCGCATATAGATTCACAAAAAGGGCATCACCTGCATGGGTGTAGATGAACTGTCCGTACTTGCCATGGTTCTCCATACCGGTGCCGACACAACACCACATTGCTTCATTAGGAGCGGAGTAGTTGCGATAGTGGCGGGGACGGGCAGGCGTAAAATAGACGTAGCCTCCATGTTCCGGGTGCTGGGTGGAGAGTATGTGGTTGAATGTGGCAAGCTCGTAGTAGTCGGCATACCGCGCTTCCGGATTACGACGGTGGAGGTCTTCTGTAAGTTTCAACATATTGTTGGTGTTACAGCTCTCAGGGCCGTCAATGTCGTTGATGAAATCCATACAAGCATCCTTGGCAGGGAAATGCTCACGACGGCTGTTTCCGCCAAATGCAAGACTGCGCTCGCCGGTTACGATATCCCAGAAGAATGAACTTGCCACATGATAATCCTCATTTCCCGACAGCTCTGATATACGCTCAAAGCCGATAACTTTGGGTACTTGCGTATTGGCGTGCATATTGTCGAGGCAGTCTTGCCGCTGCGACATAGGAGTAAATAACCGTTTGTGGGAGAAACGCTTTGCGCAGTCAAGGTACTTTTGCTCATGAGTAATGGCATACGCATCAGCAAGTACTTCGTTCATGCCGCCATGCTCGTTGCCAAGCATCCGTTCCATCTGTTCGTCCGACAATCCTGATGTGATGTGGATTGCCCAATTGCAAAACTGTAGAAAAAGACTCTTTGCCTGTTCGTTGCCGCAATATAGCCATGCGTCGCGTAAGCCGGCATACATCTTATGCAAATTGTAGAACGGTGCCCATGAGCCACTGTATACGCGGAAGTCTCCGTCTTTAAAGCCATTCCAAATATTCTGGCTGTTAGGCATTCCGCCCATGTAGCCAATACCCCATTGGGGATGATTCTTGGAATTGGCTTCGGCACATTCGGCAATTTCACTGATAATGTACTCCATACGCTTGCGACATTCTTCATTGCCGGTGGCTGCATTGATGGCCATAGCTGTGAGGTAATGTCCTCCGACGTGTCCGTCTAATCCGTCCCAGTTGGGATAACATTTAGCTTTGGGTGTCAGCCCTGCTTCTTTTCGATAGGGAGCCATCAAACGGTCACAGTCGTACTTGAGCAATGTCTCGATATTCAAGTCCCGGGCATGTTTCAACGGCCCTTCGAGGAGTGTTATTTGTGAGAGCGGAAACTCGTTGGGATACAATTTATCTTGTGCATTTATCCCTGTGGCTGCACATATAAATAATAGAATAGTAAATGTTTTTTTCATGGTTACATTCTGATATTCTTATGCAAGAGGAGTAAACACAACCTTATATGTTTTAACTACCCCTTTATAATCGAATTTCACAATAGCAGTTCCGGAAACCGATGTTGCCTGGATAATCTCTACTTTCACATTCTTATCAGTCGCTGATGCCGATACAGTAGGGGTTCCGGTAGTTCCGGCCGGAAGTTTGTAAACAGCTTCATAGATGTCATAGCCGGTAATACCATTACTTTCAGTAGAGCGTACAGGAGTTGCCGGTACTTCGATTGCTTTTCCATTGACCTCTATATTTACTTTGGGGACAATAGGGCGAGTGATCTTCTTCTTGTTTGAGCTGAATCCCAAGCCGGCTAAATCGAAAAGATTGCCCGTTTCTTCGCTTTCAGCAACGAGATAGATTGCATGTTTCTTGTCCAGGTGGTCAACAAACTTCGATACATCCATTGTAAACTGTTCCGTTTTCTGCGCCGAGTTGGCGGGAACAACAATTTCGCCTATCTTCGTCCCTTTCCAGGTTTCGTTATCCCACGGACCATCTAACCAAACGTTCACTTTAAACGTTTTTGATGTTTTGGGTGTAAGGAAGAGGTTGAAGGCTGTTTGGTTTCCCTTTTTGGTTCCTTCGAAAGCTTTCAAACCCAGTTTGTCTTTATTCAATCCGCCGAAGCCGAAGTATTTATATCCTATTATATTGCCGTTTTTCACGTTTGTGATGGGGGCATGATTATCCCAGATGTCCCATGAATCCTGCTGGATACGTCCGTCGGAGAGATAACATGCAAATCCCGCGGAATAATACTGATAGGGATCAAGGCCGAATATATGGAATCCTTCCGAGGTTACTTCTGCTCCTTTGTATTCATTTCCTTGGCTGTCTTTGGCTGTCCAGATTTTATTTTTTGCATACGGATCGTAGGCTCTGATGGAAACTTTACCGCCTTCCGACACCGGTTTCTTATCCCATTCCACATGGATTGGGGCTACCATTGACTGGCGTGCGTTGCCGAATCCCCGTGGCGGACGGTGATAGAATACATACCATTGTCCGTTAATGAGTTCTATACTTCCGTGTGTATTGTGTCCTGCATTAGTTGTTTGCAGGTGTGAACCATCCTGATTTAACACCGGGGCACGCGAATCGACCAGAACGCCGCCGCTTTTCCATGGACCCAGTGGAGAATCACCATAAGCGTAACGCAAAGTGGAGTTGGAACTGCCCAATCCATAGTCGGGACCTGAATGTCCGCTATAGATGGTCACGTATTTGTTTCCGATCTTACGTATGGATGAAGCTTCAAAGAAGTTGAATGCTTCGAGGTCCTCTCCGGGAAAGATATGCGGATATGAAATATTCTTCGGACCGCGATTGTTACCTCTGCGAACGCCTGCCGGCATGAAATAAGGAATAACCTCTGTTCCCGGGCGTACGGAATACATGGTGTTTTGGTCCAGTTGAGCGGCTAATGAACGTTGGAATCCCCAGTATCCATAGGCTCTGAATCCGATTTCATAATCCGGATCGTTCGGATCCGTAATATATTCGATATATACCGATGGGTCGAATCCCAGAATACTTCCGGGCAGAGTTTTTGTACCATCAGCAGTCAGGTTGATGGGGGTAAAAGGCCCGTCGGGGCGGCTTCCTTTGGCAACCATCGCTTCTCTGTCTCTACCGCGGCTATGCGGGTACAGATAATATTCTTTTGTGCCGTCCTTCCTTTTCACTTCAACAAGGTCGGGAGCGTACATCACATCCCATTGTCCTTCTACCTGATAGGTAAAGATAGGCCCTTCGTCACGCCAACTTGATAAATCTTCTACAGGTGCCGACCACATTCTGATGTCCGGCCCGCAATAACTGCCGAAGCGGACATCGTGCGAACCGATGATGTAAGCGCGAAATTTTCCCGGATTGTCGGGATCTTCAAAAACACGGGGTTCTCCGTCCGGCAAATGTTCCCATAACGGTAGATACGGATTACCGGCTCCATGATAAACAAATTTGGACGTTTTGGGCTGATTATTATTACCGGCTATTGCTTTTGTTATTGCAAACATAGGGACAATAGCAAACAATAATAAAACGACTTGAATTCTTTTCATAACCAATCTAATCTTTTTTATACGTAAATATTTATGTTATTATTTGTTCAATAAGACACCATGCGACAAAAGTAAGCTATCGAAGGATGAGTGGCTTTTGATATTAGATATTTGAATTTCAAAATCAGATATATTTGTGATAATCCTTGTAAGTATTGAGTAAGAAGATAGATTGTTTTCTAATGTGTCTTTTGTCATTTGTTGAATAACAATTGTGCAAAATGATACAGATTATTCCTCCATACCGGCCAGGTGTGTCCACCCGGGTATTCGGAATATGTATACTTCAGTTTTAGCGTATCAAACTCTTTAAGCATATTCTGACAGTTCTGATAGGCTATATCTTCTTTACCTCCCATGGCAATCCAGAGTAATCTGAGTTGAGAGTCTATCGCTGCTTTATTCTTGCTGATAAACTCGTATTGGTCATCTGCGATTTTCTGGTAGAAAGGTAGCCATCCGGAACTGAATACACCGAGATGAGCGAACATATCTGTATGGTATAGGCCGGCATAAAGTGTCTGTATGCCTCCCATAGAGAGGCCTGCAAGTGCGCGGCTGTCCGGTTCTTTTCTGATGCGATAGTTCTTTTCTACAAATGGAATGACAGCCTGCATCAGCTCGGCTTCGAATGCTTTCAAGGCACCGGCATTGAATCCGGCAGAAGCCATATTGCCGTCTAGCATTATTATCAACATCGGTTTAGCCTTTCCCTCAGCGATCAGGTTGTCCATTATCAGGTCCGTTTTACCTTGCGTAGCCCAGCCGCGTTCATCTTCTCCACCACCATGCAGCAGATATAAAACAGGATATTTTTCAGTCGTGTGGGTGTCATATCCGGCAGGCGTATATACAAAGAAGCGTCTCCACGAACGGCTTACTTCCGAGTAGTAACGTTTCATGCGGATATCACCGTGCGGCACATCCTTCAGTGCATAATATTCTCCACCTTTGAAAGGAACTTCAATGCCGCTTGCCATGCGTCCCATGCCATAGAAAGTTTCACTTCCGGGATCGGCTACCGCCACTCCGTCAATCAATAGTGAATAGTAATGGAAACCTTCACCCAAAGAATCGGTTACCGTTTCCCAGATGCCCCCTTCCTGTCTGACCATATCATATTTCCGTCCTAGGTCTATCTGTACTTTCTGTGCATCCGGGGCTTTTATGCGAAAAATAGCGCGGTGGTCTGCTGTCAGTTGCGGATATTTGGAATTCCGTACGTTGGATTCCGCGCGTGTCCCGTGAAGGCCGTATTTATCGAAGCTTGATGTATCTACAGGCTTGAATAGCAATTGAGAGAACAGGTAGAGGTCGTTTTTCCATACATTGAAGTCGTGGCCTCCGGGCTCCACATAGAAGATGTGGGGAATCCGATGCTGTTGCAGGTAGAGGTGAGTACGCTCGCTGAAGGACATTAGGTTGTCATTATCTCCGCAGGATATCCACAACAGTTTCAGTTGCTGTTTGGTAGCTTCAGGATTTGGGACAAGCACTTCGGGTGCTTTGGTGTTGGGAGCGGATGAGAATCCTCCTACCCAGGCGAATTTATCCAGATTTCCCAGACCAAAGTTTAGAGATTGCCCGCCACCCATTGACAGGCCTGCGATGGCTCTGCTCTCTCGATTCTTGATTACAGGATATGTCTTTTCAATAAAGGGAATCAGGTCGTTCAACAGATCTTTTTCAAAAATGGCGAAGCCTTCTACTTTATCCGGAGCCATGATATTGCCCGTAGCGCGGTCATCTTTTATGGCCCTTCCGTTGGGGAGTACTACGATCATCGGCGTTAGTTTGCCTTCGGCATACAGGTTATCGAGAATGACTTGCGGTTTGCCATTATTGAACCACTCCAGTTCATCGCCACCGATACCATGCAGAAGATAAAGTACGGGGTATTTCTTGCTTTTGCTGAAGCCGGGAGGGGTATAAACCAATGCTTTCCGCTTCGTACCGACAGTTTTAGAGTTATAAGCCACCGTTTCTATTTTCCCTTGGGCTATTCCTGTTTTTTCTACGTCGAAACCGGCCTGGGAGTGGGGGATACTACTTTGTGCCTGTACCCCGAAGCAATACGCCAATGCGCATACTAAGATGATTGCAATGTTTTTCATGGTTCTGAATTTTATGTCGCAAACATACGGCATTCTGTTTTCTCAGCCCAATAATGATGTTACACGTTTCTTTCATGATGTTACATCTTTTGAAAAATGTACGGAGTAAGTACGGTAGAGTTGCGGTGAGGCTACGAAAGAAGTTTTATCTGAAATCTAAAATCAAATGTCTGAAATTGACAATGACTATAACATAATAGGCCTATTTTTGCATTGTGTCAGATCATATGAAAGTATGATTATAAGTGGAAATAAATCAAGGATTAGGAAATGAAGAAAAAATGGATTCTATTGTTACTGATAACGATTAGTTTTACAAGCCTGACTGCGCAGGACGCGCTTTATCCGAACACTTTTCCTCTGGGAGATGTGAGAATAACCGCAGGTCCTTTTAAGCATGCTTGTGATTTGAACGTTAAGGTTCTGCTTCAGTATGATACCGATCGTCTGCTGGCTCCTTTCCTGCGTGAAGCAGGATTACCTAAGAAAGCGGAAACGTATGGTAACTGGGAAAAAGACGGTCTTGACGGGCATATCGGTGGGCACTATCTGACTGCTTTAGCCATTCATTATGCCGCTACAGGTAATTTGGAATGCAAAAAACGCATGGATTATATGGTTTCTGAATTTGCACGTGTACAGCAGGCTAATGGTGACGGCTCTATTTGCGGTTTTCCAAACAGTAAGAAGTTTGCAGAAGAAATAAGAAAAGGGAATGTAGGCATTGTATGGAACTATTGGGTTGCCTGGTATAATATGCATAAAACCTATGCCGGACTGCGGGATGCCTGGCTTTACGGTAAAAATGAAAAAGCGAAAAAGATCTTCCTGAAGTTTTGTGACTGGGGCGTCGACGTTATTTCTAATTTAGACGACCGGCAAATGGAGCGTATGCTGGATAATGAATTCGGCGGTATGAATGAAGTGTATGCGGATGCCTGGCAAATGACCGGCAATCCCAAATACCTCGATACGGCGAAGCGCTTCTCACATAAGCAGATTTTCGACAGTATGGCAAGGCACATTGATAATCTGGATAACAAGCATGCCAATACGCAAGTGCCTAAAGCCGTGGGATATCAGCGTGTGGCTGAACTTAATTCGAAAACCGCTCCGGATTACAATGATTTTATGACTGCTGCTGAATTTTTCTGGGAGACTGTAGTTTCTCATCGCTCTTTGTCATTAGGCGGAAACAGTCGGGGTGAGCATTTTCCCGAAGCAGGAAAATGTTCCGATTATATGCACGAACGTCAGGGACCGGAGTCGTGTAATACTAACAATATGCTGAAACTTACCGAGGGTCTGTTCCGCATGCATCCCAAAGTGGAATATGCCGATTTTTATGAACGTGCCATGTATAATCATATCCTTTCTACCCAGCATCCTGAACATGGGGGATATGTATATTTCACACCTGCTTGCCCCTCGCATTATCGTGTTTATTCGGCACCGGGAAAAGCAATGTGGTGTTGTGTGGGTACCGGTATGGAGAATCATGGTAAATACGGGCAGTTTATTTATACCCATGATACGGCGGATAATGCTCTGTATGTGAATCTTTTTATACCTTCTGAATTGAACTGGAAAGAGAAGAAGATTAAGATTGCACAAGAAACGGACTTTCCGAATGAAGAGGGGACTACGCTGACTGTTAATCCTTCCAAAGCAACACAGTTTAAACTGCTGATACGTTATCCATCGTGGGTGGAACAGGGAAAAATGCAGGTGATCTGCAACGGGGTTGATTATGCAAAAAGTGCGCAGCCAGGCTCTTATATAGCCATTGATCGCCAATGGTCAAAAGGAGATGTGGTAGAAGTAAAGACTCCGATGACCGTGAGAATTGAAGAACTGCCCAATGTACCTAACGCTATCTCGATCATGCGTGGCCCTATTTTGTTAGGTGCGAGGACGGGAACGGAAAATATGCCCGGATTAATTGCCGGAGACGGGCGTTGGGAGCATATTGCGCACGGATCGCTGGTTTCACTTTTTGACGCACCTTATATTATAGGGGAAAGAAGTGATATTCTGAATAAATTGAATAGTATGAGGCCTGTCGAAGGAAAATCTTTTAGTTTTACTGTTCCCGGTTTGTTTACTCAGGAAAAATATAAGAATCTGATACTTGAACCATTCTATGGAATTCATGATAGCCGCTATATGATGTATTGGTTGTCAATGTCCGAGCCCGCATTCAGGGAATATAAACAAGCTGTGGAAGCTGAAGAACGTGGGAGAATGATACTCGACAAGCGTACTGTGGATATGGTATCATCGGGTGAGCAACAGCCTGAGTCGGATCATGCAATGAAAACTCAGGATTCACATCGTGGAGTACATGCCGGTGAGGCTTGGCGTGATGCCCGTAATGGGGGATATTTCGAATATACACTGACCACGAAAGGGAATGAGAATCTCTCATTGATGGTCCGTTATTGGGGAGCTGAGTCTGGTAGCAGGAGCTTTGATATTCTGGTTGACGGTCAAACTATCGCTACGGAAAATATTGTCGGGAAATGGAAGAAAGACTTGTTCTGTAATGTGGAATATAATATTCCGGCCACTTTGCTGAAATCGAAAGATAAAATTACGGTTAGGTTCCAGAGTAAGCCGGATACTACAGCAGGAGGGATTTTTGCAGTACGATTGTTGGTTCCCGAATCAATGGTAATGGATAAATAAATGGTCGCATGACATCAGAGGATATAATATCGCTGTATTTCAAAATGCAGTGAATCAGTGGTAGGAAAAAATTAAGTTAGATAAAGTTAGAGGTTAAATTTTGCATTTATTTTGATAGGAATTTAATGGTAAATAGTTTTTGGGAAAGGAATAACAAATGATTGAAAAGCTCGAAGCGATAGAAATATGCTTCGGGCTTTTCTTGCTTTACAGTGGGATAGAAGGACGATATTATCTAAAATCACAAATGGATTATCTAAAATTGCAAATATGTACAGAGGTATTTCCCTACTTTTGTTGGGTTAACAAAATAAGGGTCGTTGTACTAACTAAATATGTATGTTTATGAACTTACTTAGAAAAACATGGGGGATTGTAATAGCTGTTATAATCAGTTCGTGTCACTCGGCAACATTTGATATTATTTCTCCTGACGGAACCTTAAAGGTTGGTGTAGTGACAACAAAGGATGGCGATTATGGAAAAGCCGCTTTCGTTGTGCATTACAAGGGAGATAGTATTCTTTTTCGTTCCGAACTGGGATTGGAAACAGATGCGCAAAAGTTTGCCGGTAACTTAAGACTGAAATCAGTTTCGGAACCGAAATCCGTGATTGATGATTATAGGATGATTACGGGAAAACGGAGCCATTGTGTGAATGAGGCTTCCGAACGGGTTTATTCTCTGGAAAACGATGAAGGGCAAACTTTGGAGGTAACGTTTAGGGTGTACAACGATGGGATTGCATTTAAATATGGGCTTAAGGCTATTTCGGATGAAGAACATATCATTAATGAATATACGGCGTACGCCTTGCCACAAGGGAGTAAAAGATGGATACAACAATATGATCCGGGTTATGAAAAGTTTTTCCCGCTGTCTACTGATGGTAAGCTTGCCAATCGCCCGGAGGTTGACCTTTGGGGATATCCGGCGCTTATAGAGCCACGGGATTCTGTGTTTGTGCTGATTACGGAGGCAAATATCAGACGGGGGCATTGTGGCTCTTTTCTGTATAATGGGGATAATCGCGATAATTATCAGGTGCGATTGGGCGATAAAAAACTTGCCTTTAGCGGTGTGTGGGAGTCTCCATGGCGATTGCTTATTGCTGGTTCTTTAGCTGATATTACTGAGTCTACACTGGTGACGGATGTGTCTGACCCTTCTAAGGTGGAGGATACGGAATGGATAAAACCCGGAATGGTGTCATGGATTTATTGGGCATACAACCATGGTTCTCAAGATTATCAAATCGTGAAGGAATACATTGACCTGGCAGTCAAGATGAAGTGGCCTTATGATCTGATCGATTGGGAATGGGATGTAATGAGAAATGGGGGAAATATCCAAGATGCCGTGAAATATGCTTTGAGTCAAGGTGTTAAACCTTTGGTCTGGTATAATTCGAGCACGAATTGGATAGGTCCCGGTCCTCTCTTTCGTCTGAATAAAAAGGCAGACAGGGAAAAGGAATATAAATGGTTAAGCGATATGGGAGTTGCCGGCATTAAAGTTGACTTCTTCTCGGGTGATAGTGTTTCTACAATGAATTATTATATAGATCTGCTTGAAGATGCCGTGAAGTATAAATTGATGCTTAACTTTCATGGTGCCACTATTCCTCGCGGATGGCAACGTACGTATCCTCACATGATGTCGGTGGAGGGAGTATATGGGGCGGAATGGTACAATAACACTCCGGTTTTGACGAATCTGGCTGCGGAACACAATGCTACCTTACCCTTTACGAGAAATGTTGTAGGTCCAATGGATTATACTCCGGGCACTTTCTCTGATTCTCAGCATCCGCATATCACCTCTTACGGTCATGAATTGGCATTACCGGTAATTTTTGAGTCGGCCTTGCAGCATATGCCAGACAGGCCTTCGGTTTACTATGATATGCCGAAACCTGTAAAAAAGTTATTATCGGATTTGCCGGCAGCCTGGGATGATACGAAGCTTTTGACCGGCTATCCGGGTATGGAGGTTGTTATGGCACGGCGCAAAGGGGATGTATGGTATATTGCAGGGATTAATGGAACCAATGAACCGAGAACCCTTTGTTTTTCGCTGAAAGACCTTTCCGTTGCCGGTAAGAAGATAACTTTATTTGAGGACGGTACAGATGACAGAAGCTTTGCTATTGAAGAAAATCTTCCTTTGTCAGAAGACGAAATGAATTTGGAAATAAAATGTTTGCCGCGTGGAGGATTTGTAGCTGTTATAAAATGATGAGTATGAGAATTTATATATTTCTGTTAACTGTTTGTTTTACCTTTCAGATGCGTGCACAGCAAGTGCCTGATTGGGAAAATCCTCGCGTAGTAGGTATCAATAAAGAGGAGTATCACAGTACATTGACGTTGCCGTCCGGGAAATCCTCGTGTGAAGAGATTGTGTCTTTGAACGGGAGGTGGAAGTTTTACTGGTCTCCCGATCCGCAAAGTCGGCCGTCGGACTTTTATAAAAATAATTTTGATGTGAGTGGCTGGGATAACATTTCTGTACCGGGGACATGGCAGTTACAAGGCTATGGAAAACCTATTTATACCAATTGGACATATCCTTTTAAGAAAGACCAGCCAAAAGTGACAGGAGAACCTCCCAAGCATTTTTTTAGTTATGAGAATCGCAATCCGGTGGGGTCTTATGTGACAACTTTTGATGTTTCGGAGGATATGAAAGATAAGCAATTGTATCTGCACTTCGAAGGAGTTAAGTCGGCTATGTATGTATGGATTAACGGGAAAAAAGTAGGATATAGCCAGAATTCCATGGCTCCGGCGGAGTTTGATATTACCGGATATGTAAATGAGGGGCAAAACCGTCTGGCGGTAGAGGTATACCGTTGGTCGGATGGCAGCTATCTGGAAGATCAGGATATGTGGCGTTTTAGTGGGATTTATCGCCCGGTAGAGTTATGGGTACGCCCTAAAATCCATATAAAAGACTATTCGCTGACTACCGATCTGGCAGATGATTTTTCGTCTGCCGGTTTTAAGGCAAAAGTTTGGTTAAGAAACTTGTCGGACAGTAAATCGGGAAAACTGAGTCTTGAGGTTCTATTAAAAGGGAAGAATCGGAATGAGGAGAGATTTGTGAAACGGTTAATCACTCCTGTAAAGAATTTGCCGGCAACATCCGCAGGCTGCTATACTTTGTCATCTGTTGTGGAAAATCCGAAGCTATGGTCGGCGGAAAAGCCAAACTTGTATGATGTTGAAATTAGGCTTTACGATGGTAAGAAGGTGGTTGAGGAGTTTCAATCACATATAGGAATATGGAAATGCGAGATTGATGGAAATGTATTTAAGTTTAATGGACAGCCTGTTAAATTGAAGGGAGTGAATCGCCATGAACATCATCCACGCACCGGCCGACTTGTGGACAGGGAGACTATGGAAAAGGATTTGAGATTGATGAAACAAGCCAATATTAATATGATCCGTACTGCACACTATCCTAATTCCCCGCTGTTTTATGAATTGTGTGACAGATATGGTTTCTATGTGATGGATGAGGCTAATCAGGAAAGTCATGATTATGGTTTAGGTAATAAAATACTTGGTGATAACCCGGAATGGACGTTAGCGCATGTAGACAGGGCACTTGCATTGGTACAACGAGATAAGAATCACCCTTGTGTGGTCTTTTGGTCTTTGGGTAATGAAGGAGGTGCCGGACGCAATATGCAGGCCATGGCAGATACAATACAGGCCATAGATGCTTCACGTATTATTTTTAGCGATACCGATCTTTCTGTATCGGCTTTTAATGATCCTTCTTATTATACTCCCGGAAAGTTTAAGGAATATGCCCGGGAAAAACGTGATAAACCTATCTTTATGCGTGAGTATGCTCATGCCATGGGAAATTCAGTAGGCAATTTGCAGGAGTATTGGGATGTCATTGAGGCTAATGACCACGTTTCAGGTGCGGCTATTTGGGATTGGGTCGATCAGGGAATTGCAAAGAAGATAAATCCGGGATATAAGAAAGGAGTGGAGAATTCAGGTTCTTTGCTATTGAAGGAAGGTGAATTCTGGGCTTATGGAGGAGATTTCGGTGATTTTCCTAATAATGGGGATTTCTGTTTTAATGGTTTAATTGGGGCTGACCGTGTTCCTCACCCACACTATTATCAGGTTCAGAAGGTGTATCAGAATATTGGTTTTTCACTTGAAGGGCCGAATAAGGTACGTCTCACCAATAAGTATGAATTTACGGCTTTGGATGAGTTCGATTATGAGTATGAATGGTTGCAGAATGGTGAACTTGTAAAGTCGGGAGAAGTACCGCTTGTAGCTGGAGATCATTTGGATATTCCCGCTTTCACGGGTTCGGGTGAGCTTTTCCTGAATGTATTTGCCAAGCTGAAACAGAGTACATGCTGGGCTGAAAAAGGCTTTGTTATTAGTAAGGAGCAATTTTTGGTGAATATGGCCAAGCCGGAGTCTATTGTTTCGGAAGGGGGAAGTGTTGAAGTGAATGCGTCACCGGTTGCTATTGAGATAATGGCTGGATTGAATTGTTTCATTGTAGATGTGAAATCCGGTGCTTTGACAAGTTGGAAAAATGATGGAACGGAAATTCTATATGCTCCTTTGGAACCTTATTTCTGGAAACCGGCGAACAGTAATCAGATGAATAATGGTTATAATAACCGTTTAGGAATATGGAGAAACGCTGCTGGTGAACGTGTAGTCGAAGGTGTGGATTATTCTGTGAAGAATGGGCTGGCTGTAGTGGAGGTTAGTATGTCGTTGCCTGTGGTAGGTGCTGCTTATCAATTGCGCTATACTGTAAATGGGAGCGGAAAGATACAAGTTGAAGCTTTCTATAAACCGGAAAAAGAAAAGATCCCATTAATGCCTAAGTTTGGAATGAGGATGCGTTTACCTTCTTCCATGGATTATGTCAAATGGTATGGTCGTGGTGAATTTGAGAACTATCCGGATAGGAAAACGGCTGCTTTAGTCGGTTGCTATGCAACGGATCTCAATAGTTTTGTCACGGATTATGCTTTTCCACAGGATAATGCAAACAGATGTGATGTCCGTTGGTTTTCACTGAATGATAAGGAGGGCCGAACGATAAAAGTGACAGGTTTGCAACCGCTCTGCTTTCGTGTGTGGCCGTATGGTGAGGAAGATTTGGAAAAGAACAGGCATGCTTATGAACTACCCGTACGCGATTATGTGAATGTGAATATTGATTTGAATATTCATGGCGTAGGAGGTGCTGATTCTTGGGGGGCAAGAACATTGGATGAATATACAATTGATGGCAATCAAGCTTATTATTATGGTTATTTGATGGAATGTTCTGATTGATAGCCATTTATTTATCTAATATTGAAAGTCAAATATCTAATATTGAAAAAGGTGTAAAAGATATGCAGCTATTTTTGTATCGTGCAAAGTTATGGAATGCGAGTTTTAATCATTAAATGTAATAAGTACCATGAAACCAATTAAAAGTGTATTTATATTAATGGCGCTGTGTTGTTGTATCCCGCTTACAGGGCAAGATTATCAGCAAGTTCCTGAGGGAATTAAGGCGACCATTAATTCTGTAGATGTAGAATTACAATTCTATACTCCGTCAATTGTAAGAATACTAAAATCTCCTAATGGGTGGAAGTATACAAAGGAGAGTCTTTCTGTAATAGAAACTCCTCAGAAGGTGAAGACTGCCGTTACTCAGGAAGGCAATATTGTAAGCCTGAAAAGTAGTGAAATGGGGGTTGCCCTTAATTTGGAATCTGGTGTTGTGTCTTTCTTTAATGCGAAAGGAGAGCCGTTGCTCAGTGAAAATGGAAAGCCGGAGTTTACCGATTTTAATGATGCAGGCACAAAAACGTTCACTGTTAAGCAAACGTTTCTTTTAGATAAGGATGAGCCTCTTTATGGGTTGGGCATTCTCCAGAATGGAAAGATGTCGCAACGTAATCAGACTAAACGTCTTGTACAGGGCAATGTGGAAGACGTGGTTCCATTTGTGCAGTCCGTGAAAGGATACGGTCTTTTCTGGGATAACTATTCACCAACCAATTTTGCCGATAAACCGGAAGGAACCTCTTTCCAGTCTGAAGTGGGAGATTGCATCGACTATTATTTCATGTACGGTGGAGATGCCGATGGTGTAGTTGCGCAAATGCGTGCACTGACCGGACAGGTTCCCATGTTCCCTCTTTGGACTTACGGTTATTTCCAAAGTAAGGAACGCTATAAGAGCCAAGAAGAGACGGTGGGAGTGGTACGGAAATACCGTGAATTAGGTGTGCCCCTTGATGGAATCATTCAGGATTGGCAATACTGGGGACACAACTATTTGTGGAATGCTATGGACTTTAAGAACCCTTCGTTCAGCGATCCTAAAAAGATGATTGATGATGTGCATGGAATGAATGCGCATATGCTGATTTCTATCTGGTCTTCGTTTGGACCGATGACCAAGCCTTACAGGGAATTGGACAAGAATGGTATGCTGTTTAACTTTTCTACATGGCCCCAGTCGGGACTTGATACTTGGCCGCCCAATATGGAATATCCTTCCGGAGTACGCGTATACGATGCCTATAATCCGAAAGCCCGTGATATCTATTGGAAATACCTGAATGAAGGTATCTTCAAGTTGGGTATGGACGGCTGGTGGATGGATTCTACGGAACCTGACCATTTCGATTGGAAGCCGGAGGATTTTGATACGAAGACCTATCTGGGGTCGTTCCGCAAGGTGCGTAATGCTTATCCGTTGTTGACGGTGGGTGGCGTTTATGATAATCAGCGTGCCGTAACTTCAGATAAACGCGTCTTTATTCTTACGCGTTCTGTTTTTGCCGGACAGCAACGTTACGGAGCCAATGTATGGTCGGGAGATATCGGTTCTTCTTGGGAATCACTGCGCAATCAGATTCCGGCAGGCTTGAATTTTACTCTTACCGGAAATCCTAACTTCAATTCAGATATTGGTGGCTTCTTTGCCGGAAACTATAATAAGAGTTGGAATGACGGAAGTGCCCCCAAGAATCCGATGTATCAGGAACTGTATGTGCGTTGGCTGCAATTCGGTACGTTTACGCCGATGATGCGTTCACATGGGGCTGATACACCGAGGGAGATTTATCAATTCGGGAAAAAAGGCGAATCAATATATGATGCTATTGAAAAAATGATTCATCTGCGCTATGCATTGTTGCCCTACATCTATTCCACTTCATGGGAAGTGACCGAGCGACAGTCGAGCTTTATGCGTGCGTTGGTGATGGACTTTGCTGCTGACAAGAAAGTATGGGATATAAAAGACCAGTATATGTTCGGTAAATCCATTTTGGTAGCACCGATAGTTAATGCGCAATATACTCAGGAGAAGCTGGTAAAACTAAAAGAAAATGATGGTTGGGATAAGAATAACGTTCAGAAGTTTGAGAATAAAGCTCCGGTAGACTTTATGCAGGCTAAGTCTGCAAAGGTATATTTGCCGGCGGGTGCTACCTGGTATGATTTCTGGACGAATGAGAAGTATGACGGTGGACAAGAAATAGAAAAGGAAACGACTATTGATGTCATTCCTTTGTATGTCAAAGCTGGTAGTATTATTCCAATGGGACCTAAAGTGCAGTATGCAACGGAGAAACCGTGGGATAATCTTGAATTGAGAGTATATGCCGGTGCCAATGGTTCCTTTGTTCTTTATGAGGATGAATTTGATAATTATAATTATGAGCAGGGAGCATATACAGAGATTCCTGTCGTATGGAATGATGCATCACGCCAGTTGATCATAGGGGCTCGAAAAGGTGCATACAAGGGAATGTTAAATAATAGAAAGTTCACAATCGTACTTCAAGACGGAACTCGGAAAGTTGTTGACTACAAAGGGAAAAGAGTTAGTGTGAAATTCTAGTGTTATTTGGAAATATAGATTTTAAAGACTAAGAGTATCATGAAAAAGATGATGTTAGCATGGCTGACTGTTGCTTCATTACTGATGGGGTGTTCCGGTTCGGAAACATCGGTGAAGGGGACGTATCGTAATCCTGTAATTTATGCTGATGTACCGGATATGTCTGTTACGCGTGCAGGAGAGTACTATTATATGATAAGTACCACTATGCATTTAATGCCCGGTGGACCTGTTATGAGATCAAAAGACTTGGTGAATTGGGAAACAGTGAGCTATGTCTTCGATAAGCTGACTGATAACTCAAAGTATGACTTGATTGGTGGAACTGTTTATGGACGCGGACAATGGGCATCTTCCATACGTTATCATAATGGGAAATTCTATGTATTGTTCTCGCCAAACGATGTACCCTATCGGTCGTATATATTCACGGCGGAAGATCCGGCAGGGAAGTGGGAGTTATTATCAAGAACACAGCATTTTCATGATGCCTCTTTGTTTTTTGATGATGACGGCCGAGTATATGTATTCTATGGAACCGGTGAGCTGAAGGAGTTGAAGAGTGACTTGTCGGATGTGAAACCCGATGGAGTCAGTATGAAGATTTTTGAACGGGATGCTGATGAACAGGGCTTGCTGGAAGGAAGCCAGGTTGTGAAACATAACGGAAAGTATTATTTGCTGATGATTTCCATGGATTGGAGTATCCCCGGCCGGGTACGCAGGGAAGTATGTTATCGTGCAGATAAGATAACAGGGCCTTATGAGAAGAAGGTTATCCTGGAGCATGATTTTGATGGTTATGGAGGAGTAGGTCAAGGTTGTATTATTGACTCGGAAGAAGGAGACTGGTATGGGGTTATTTTTCAAGACCGCGGAGGAATAGGCCGTGTACCTACTCTTATGCCCTGCCGTTGGGTAGACGGATGGCCGATGCTGGGAGATGAAAATGGGCATGTGCCTTTAACGATGGAAAAAGAGATATATCCGACTGAAAATACCAAAGGAATACTTGGAAGTGATGATTTCAACGGAGAGAAACTTTCACTCTATTGGCAATGGAATCACAACCCGGTGGATGATAAGTGGTCGCTCACAGAACGGCCGGGATATTTACGTTTAGAAACCAGCCGGGTGGTTGATAATCTGTATCTTGCTCCGAATACAATTACGCAGCGTATGGAGGGACCGAAATGTAAGGCTACTGTCTCGCTTGATATTTCGAATATGAAGGATGGTGATGTGGCAGGTTTTAGTGCATTCAATGGACATTCCGGACTTTTGTCTGTGGTGAAGGAGGGAGATGCAAAACGACTTGTAATGTCTACCAATGTAGTCAACTTTGATAATACTCCAAATAAAGCTATCGCAAGTGTGGATGTAGAGGAAAAGGAACAGGTAGAACTTAATCAGAATATCATTTATTTGCGTATAGAAGGTGATTTTACTCCGAAGCGGGATATTGCTACTTTCTATTACAGCCTGGACAATAAGGAATGGAAGAAGATTGGAACGGATTTCAAAATGCGTTTTGATTATACAAAACTGTTTATGGGAAGTAAGTTTGCCATCTTTAACTATGCAACAAAATCGTTGGGAGGTTATGTCGACGTTGATTACTTTGACTACGAGAGGGCTAATGATAGGGTGACTATTAATAAATAATATCTTGATATTCATGAAATATTTTTTAGTTATAACGGCATTATTGATTTGCTTCACAATAAAAGCGGAGGAAAAACAGATAGCAAGTCCGGATGGGAAAATAGTAGTAACCATCTCTGATAAGAATGGACAACCTTCCTATCGCATCAGTTATAAGGATACTCCTTTTATCAATTCTTCTTCTTTGGGACTTATTACGAATATAGGTGATTTTTCCCGGGAAATGTCTTTGGAACACGATGTTCAGTCAAATAGAATTGACGAGACCTATACATTGCCCAATATAAAGCAGAGTAATGTGCACTATGTAGCCACAGAGGGTATATACCGGTTTAGTCAGCAAGGCAAGATGATTTACGATGTTATATTTCGTGTAAGCGACCGGGATGTTGCTTTCAAATATAAAATGTATCCTCAAAAGAATACTTTATCCTGCATTGTGAAAGAGGAGGCGACAAGTTTTGTGCTTCCTGATGGGAGTACGACTTTTTTGTGTCCGCAAAGCAAACCTATGGGAGGATTTGCCCGTACTTCTCCCAGTTATGAGACACCGTATAAAGCAGATGATACCATGGGCAAAAATGGATGGGGTGAAGGTTATACTTTCCCTTGTCTGTTCCGTAATGGTGATAAGGGATGGATACTTATTTCGGAAACAGGTGTAGATAGCAAATATTGTGGAAGTCGCTTACTGGGACATGAAAATGGCTTGTATACAATCGGTTTTCCTCAGGAGGGTGAAATGAATGGAAATGGTACAACTGCACCCGGACTTGCCCTGCCGGGAGAAACGCCTTGGAGAACGATCACTTTGGGTGAAACTTTGGCTCCGATTGTTGAAACGACAGTTTCCTTTGATGTTGTAAAGCCACTGTATGAAGCATCCGGAAAATATGAATACGGCAGAGGTTCCTGGAGCTGGATTATTGGTATGGATGGAAGTACGAAGTATGAAGAGCAATTACGTTATATTGATTTCTCTGAGGCAATGGGATACCAGTCTGTATTGGTAGATGCATTGTGGGATACGCAAATAGGCTATGACAAAGTTGAAAAGCTGGCTAAGTATGGTGCGGAAAAAGGAGTGGGGCTTTATCTGTGGTATAATTCTAATGGATATTGGAATGATGCCCCACAATCACCGCGTGGTATCATGGACAATGCGATAGCCCGACGCAAGGAGATGAAATGGATGCAAAGCATTGGAATACGCGGTATAAAGGTTGACTTCTTTGGTGGTGATAAGCAAGTCACCATGCAGCTGTACGAAGATATTCTTGCTGATGCCAATGAATATGGGTTACTGGTGATTTTCCACGGGTGTACTTTGCCTCGCGGTTGGGAACGTATGTATCCTAACTTTGCGTCGAGTGAAGCTGTATTGGCCAGTGAGAACCTGCATTTCTCTCAGGGAAGTTGTGACAATGAAGCTTTCAATGCCTGTCTGCATCCATTTATTCGTAATACGGTGGGTAGCATGGACTTTGGCGGCAGTGCACTGAATAAATATTATAATGCGGATAATGCTCCACGCGGAAGCCGGCGTATGACTTCTGATGTGTTTGCTTTAGCTACTGCGGTATTGTTCCAAAGTCCGGTACAACATTTTGCCTTGGCTCCGAACAATCTGACAGATGCTCCGGAATGGGCGATAGGCTTCATGAAAGAAGTCCCCACTACGTGGGATGAAGTACACTTTATTGATGGCTATCCCGGTAAATATGTAGTTATGGCACGCAGGCATGGAGATAAATGGTATGTTGCAGGAGTTAATGCGCAGAAAGAGACCGTAAAGTTGAAGATTGCTTTACCGATGTTTATGCCTGGTGATCAAGTGAGGGTATTTACTGATAATGAAGAATTGCAAGGAAATGTAAAACAAATAAAGGTAAATAAGAAACAGGAGTTACAATTGGCAATTCCTTGCAATGGTGGAATATTAATTGTAGAATAATCAAACTAAAAAGCAATATGGATAAAATGAAATCTTTATTCCTTTCATCGCTATTGGTGGTGGTGAGTACTTCGGGATTGGCACAAAATCCAATCATTCAGACAAATTATACGGCTGATCCGGCCCCAATGGTATATAATGATAAAGTATATCTTTATACTACCCATGATGAGGATAATTCTACCTGGTTTACGATGAACGACTGGCGCTTGTATACGACCAGTGATATGGTGAACTGGACGGATCATGGCGCTGTGTTATCATATACTGATTTTAGTTGGGCAAAAGGGGATGCATGGGCTCCACAATGCATTGAGAGAGATGGTAAGTTTTATATGTACGTACCCATGATTTCGAATATAAACAACAGAGGTGCAATCGGTGTGGCGGTAGCTGACAGTCCTTACGGGCCTTTTTATGATCCGCTTGGGAAACCACTGGTCCAGAGTGAATGGGGAGACATTGATCCGACTGTTTTTATTGATGATGACGGACAGGCTTATTTGTATTGGGGAAACCCCAACCTGTATTATGTGAAGTTGAATGAAGATATGATTTCTTATAGTGGAGATATTGTACGTGTACCTTTGGTGGCGGAATCGTTTGGTAAACGCGAAGGCGATGCCCAAAGAGCCACTCTGTATGAAGAAGGTCCCTGGCTTTATAAGCGGGATAAGAAGTATTATTTATTCTGGCCGGGAGGTCCGCTGCCCGAGCATATCGGATACTCAACCAGCGATACTCCTACAGGTCCGTGGAAATACGATGGAGTAGTGATGCCTGCCGGTGGCGGAGCGTTTACCATTCACCCGGGAGTTATTGATTTCAAGGGTAAAACTTACTTTTTCTATCATAACGGACAGTTGCCCGGAGGTGGTGGATTCAACCGTTCGGTATGTGTGGAAGAGCTTAAATTTAACAAAGACGGATCTATTCCTCAACTGAAGATGACAGAGGGCATTACAAAAGGGATTACGACACTGAATCCGTATGTAAAAACGGAAGCGGAGACTATTGCTTTTTCTGAAGGGTTCAAGTCTTTCAAAAATGATCAGGTGGGTGTTTTTGTTACGGCAATGAAGAATGGCAGTTATACTTGTGTTCGCGGTGTAGATTTCAAGGCAACCGGTGCAACGAAGTTCAGTGCCAGAATAGGAACTACACATAATGATCCCGTAAATCTGGAAATCCGTCTGGATGGTGTTGATGGGCAACTGATAGGGACAATGAAGGTACCGCGTACAGGAGGAAGTGATCGTTGGGACTTACGGACTATTGACATTACAAAAGTGACAGGAGTACATGATTTGTATTTTGTAGTAAAGGGGCGGCCTGCTACCAATCTTATGTATTTTGATTATTGGATGTTTTCTAAATAACTTGTACTAAATACTATGAGGAATAAAAGGAAGTATATCAGAACAACAGGAATCATCCTGTTGTTCTGTGTTGCTTTGTTGAATACGGCATGTGTTTCAAAGCAAAAAGAGAAAGTCGTTCTTGAACTGAAACAGGGATTACTTTCGCTGATACCATTAAATCAGAATGCTGTCCGGGTACAGTTTTCCCAACCGGGTTCGGCGCCTATGGAAGAGCTTATCTATACAGAAAAACTTCCTGTTCCTGAATATGAAGTTACAGAAGATAAGCAATCGCTGGTTTTATCTCTGGATGGAATTTCAGTGGAATTCGACAAAGGTACGGAAGTCTTGACTTTTAAAGATGCGAATAAGCGTATCATTCTTCAAGAGAAAGTTGGCGGACGTTTTATGAAGGTTTCTTCTGTACAGAATGAACCTACCTATCAGGTGGAACAGCGTTTTGTTTCTCCGAAAGATGAATACATATATGGTACAGGGCAGTTTCAGGATGGTTATCTAAATATCCGGGGGTTGACACGGCGCTTGACGCAGGTGAATACACAGATTTCTATTCCTTTTATTCTTTCAAGTAAAGGCTATGGGTTGCTGTGGAACAACTATGGATTGACGGATTTCAATCCGGCAGATCAATTTGTGGAGTTGACTCCCGCCAATGCAAGTGGAGAGGCTGTTACGGTAAATACCACCGGTACGAGTGGAAATGTAAGGGAAACCAGACAAACCTATTCGTTTACAGCTTCGGTGGATGTACCTCGCTCCGGTAGTTATTCTTTGTTGCTGGATGTGGGACAGCGAATGGCACGGAAATATTATCTGGTTATTGACGGACAAAAGATTGTGGATGTCAATAATTTATGGTTGCCTCCCACTACTTCTGCCATTGTGGAGCTGACAGCCGGTAAGCACGATATAGAAGTACAAGGTGAACGTAATGATAAGCCTGTGTTATATTGGCGTCTTGTTTCAGAAGAGACTGTATTCCGTTCTCCGGTTGCCCAAATGTTAGATTATACGGTTTTCGCCGGTAACGGAGATGAAGTGATCGCCAGCTATCGGGAACTGACCGGACCTGCCCCCATGATGCCTTTGTGGAGTCTGGGATATATACATTGTCGGGAGCGTTATAATACTCAAGCAGAATTGCTGGAGAATGCCCGTGAATTCAGGGAACGGAAATTGCCTATCGATATGATTGTACAGGACTGGCAATATTGGGGAAAATATGGCTGGAATGCCATGAAGTTTGATGAAGACAGATATCCTGATCCGGGAAGTATGATGAAGGAACTTCATGAGATGGATGTGCGTCTGATGATCTCTGTATGGTCTAAAATCGATGCTCAGTCCGAAGTGGGAAAACAAGCCAAGGAAAAGGGATATTACATACCGGGCAGTGACTGGATTGACTTTTTCAATCCGGACGCGGCGGCTTTCTATTGGCAGAATTTCCGTACCGGATTATTGAAATATGGCATTGATGCTTGGTGGCAGGATGCTACTGAACCGGAGAATGATGATTTGCAGAACCGTCGCATTAATCGTGAACAAACTCCGGGAGAGGTGTACCGGAATGTATATCCGATGTATGTCAGCAAGACAATCTATGAAGGTTTACGTCAGGATGATCCTGACAGGCGAGCTATGATTTTTACTCGCAGTGGATTTTCAGGAATGCAACGTTATGCGGCCGCCACATGGTCGGGAGACGTAGGACATGACTGGGAAACCTTACGTCGGCAAATCGTAGGGGGATTGGGACAGATGGCGACAGGGCTGCCTTGGTGGACTTATGATGCAGGTGGTTTTTTCCGTCCGGGCGACCAGTATACAAATACCGGATACCATGAACAGTTGATCCGCTGGATACAGGCAGGAACATTTTTCCCACTGATGCGTGTGCATGGTTATATGAGTAATACCGAGCCGTGGCGATATGGAGAAAAGGTGGAACATATCATTGCCCGATATCTGGATTTACGTTATAGGCTTCTTCCTTATATCTATTCACAAAATGCTGCGGTTTCATTCAATGGTTCTACTTTGATGCGTCCGTTGGTGATGGATTTCCCTGAAGACCGTTTTGCACTGGAACAAAACTATCAGTTCATGTTCGGACCTTCTATATTGGTGGCTCCGGTGGTAGAAAGCGGTGTTAACCGGATGAAGGTTTATCTTCCGGAATGTTCGGCCGGCTGGGTAGATTTCTGGAATGGCACACCTCATAAGGGAGGTATATTCACAGATGTAAATGTGGATCTTATGAAGACTCCTTTATTTGTGAAAGCGGGTTCTATATTGCCGTTGGGACCTCAGAAGCAATATGCAGCTGAGGAGACGGAACAACCGTGGGAAATCCGTATTTATCCGGGAGCTGATGGTTCTTATTCTGTTTATGAAGACGAAGGAATCAATTACAATTATGAGAAAGGTCAGTTCTGCACGTTTGATCTGAAGTGGAATGATTCGGATAAGACACTTACTATCAGTGACAAAAAAGGTTCGTTTGCAGGAATGAAGGAAAGAATGGACTTCAATATTGTAATTGTAACGCCGGAGTCAGGCACTGGAATTTATCAGTCAAAAGTGAATAAGAGCATTGTCTATGAGGGAAAATCAATGGTGATATCACTGTAGTGTTTCTTGAGGCAATGATTTGGAAATATCTTAAAATATGAAGAATAATATGAAGTCGTTTTTGGCCCTCGTAGGGTTTGTAATAGCGTCCATTACTACAGGATGTGGTCAATCCCATACTGTGTGGCTTGATGATTTGGATCTGACAGCTATGACCCAAGGTAATGGAGTAGCTATGAAAAATAAATCGGTTGATGGTAAAACCTTGACAATCGGAGGACAAACGTTTGAACGTGGAGTAGGTACTCATTCAGTCAGTGAGATAGCAATTCAATTGGATGGCAAAGCCGTATCATTTACGGCTCAGGTAGGGCTGGATGATGAGATCATCGAGCATAAAACGTCTGCCGAATTTATTGTAATAGGAGATGGAGCCAGGCTTTGGTCCAGTGGGATTGTAAAGGCAGGAGATGCGCCTAAATTATGTTCGGTTTCATTGGATGGAGTCAAAAGGCTTGAGCTGATAGTTGCTGATGGTGGTGACGGGCCTTACTATGACCATGCCGACTGGGCGGATGCAAAGATAATATCAAAAGGAAAGAAGAGTTTTCCTACACTTAAATTTATTGCTACGGAACCTTATATACTGACTCCACCCGCTCCCGCGACGCCGAGAATTAATGGGGCCTCTGTGTTTGGAGTGCGTCCCGGTTCGCCATTCCAATATCAGATAGCGGCTACAGGAGATCGTCCGATGAGATTTGCAGCGGAGGGATTACCGGCAGGATTGGAGATTCACCCGGAAACGGGTCTGATTACGGGTAAGCTAACCAAGGCTGGTACATTTGAAGTGGTTTTACAGGCGAAAAATGTGAAAGGAACGGCAGAAAGAAAACTTCGTATTGAGTGTGGTGACAGAATTGCTCTTACTCCGCCGATGGGATGGAACAGTTGGAACTGCTTCGGACACGAAGTCTCGGCTGAGAAAGTAAAACAAGCGGCAAGAGCTATGATTGAAAGTGGTTTAGTGAATTATGGCTGGACTTATATCAATATAGATGATTCATGGCAACATCACAGAGATCCCAACGACCGGACCAGAGGTGGACGGTTGCGTGACGATCAGGGTAATATTATACCTAATGCCCAATTCCCTGATATGAAAGGGTTAACGGACTACATACATTCACTTGGACTGAAAGTGGGTATTTATTCTTCACCCGGTCCGTGGACTTGCGGAGGTTGCGTAGGCAGTTATGGTTATGAAAAGCAAGATGCCGATATGTATGGCGAATGGGGGCTTGATTATTTGAAATATGACTGGTGCAGTTACGGGGGAGTACTTGACCGTGATTTGGATAAGGATCCTTACAGCGTGTCTTCCTTGGCGTTTCAAGGGGGAGGGGATTCAATTGCCGGTAGAAAGCCATTTAAGATTATGGGGGATTATTTGCGTCAGCAGCCCAGGGACATTGTTTATAACCTGTGTCAGTATGGTATGGGAGATGTCTGGAAATGGGGAGATGCCGTTGGCGGCCAGTGCTGGCGCACGACTAACGATATCACCGATACTTGGGAAAGTGTAAAAGGCATCGCTCTTTCTCAGGACCGTGCAGCTGCATGGGCGAAACCCGGTAACTGGAATGATCCGGACATGCTGGTTCTAGGTATTGTAGGTTGGGGAAATCCTCACCAAACCAAGCTTAAACCTGATGAGCAGTATCTCCATTTCAGTCTTTGGAGTTTATTCTCTGCACCGCTTCTGATAGGTTGTGACTTGGAGAAAATGGATGATTTTACCCTGAGTCTGCTGACTAACAATGAGGTGATAGCTGTTAATCAGGATCCTTTGGGTAAACAGGCCACATGTGTATATTCAATAGGGGAATTACGTATTTATGTGAAAGAACTAGAAGATGGCAGTAAGGCGGTTGGTTTCTGTAATTTCGACCGGGAAAAGGCTGATATCTCTTTCCGTAATTTTGATAAACTGAATATTACGGGTAAACAAACTGTGCGTGATCTCTGGAGACAAAAGGATATAAGAACCTTGGATACAGGACGGAAGCCATTGTCACTCAATGTTCCGGCACATGGTGTACTTCTTTATAAATTTACACCGGTTCAATGAAATGTAAAAAAATAGAATTACTTACTTAATTGTTTTTATCATGAGAAACACTCTTTTTATTGTTAGTTTATATCTGATCTTATCCGCTTGCGGCGAGAAAAGTAATGAAGTGAAATTTACTTCGGAGGGTAATCCGGTAGTTATGGATAAGTTTACATCCGATCCGGCGCCCATGGTACATAATGGGAGGCTTTACCTCTACGTGGGTCACGATGAGGCTGAAGAAGGACAGGACTTTAACATAACCGAATGGCTGTGTTATTCAACAAAAGATATGAAAACATGGACTGATCATGGAAGTGTGCTGAAGCCTACCGATTTCTCGTGGGGAGTTGGCGAAGCATGGGCTTCCCAGGTTGTAGAGAAAGACGGGAAATTCTATTATTATACAACGGTACAGGCGGGTGCGCCATATAATAGTAAGGTGGTAGGAGTTGCAGTGTCGGATAGTCCGACAGGCCCTTTCATCGATGCTCGGGGGACACCGCTTATTACAGATGATATGACTCCTAACGGTCCTCGTGGATGGTGGAACGATATCGATCCGACCGTTTTTGTGGATGATGACGGCACACCATGGATGAGCTGGGGTAACGGTACCTGCTTCTTAGTGAAACTTAAACCCAATATGACAGAACTGGACGGAAACATAGAGATTCTTAAAATGCCGAAATTTGTGGAAGGGCCATGGATTCATAAGCGTGAAAATCTTTACTATCTGACGTATGCATCGATGGGTAAGGGGCGTGAAACCATTAGTTATGCCACGGCACCAAGTATGGAAGGTCCATGGACCTATCGTGGAGTCTTGACAGGAATGGCAGAAAATAGCTTTACCATACATCCGGGAATCATTGAATTCAAGGGACAAAACTATCTGTTCTATCATAATGCAATACTTACCATAGATGGAAAATCGGGTGCCACAGGGCGCCGAAGCGTGTGCGTTGACTATCTTTATTATCTACCTGACGGACGTATGGCGTATGTTGAGCAGACCAGAGAAGGTATTACTGTGAAGCCGAAGACTGCCGCCGAAGTAGCTGAGATTGTAAATCCATACACTGACGAAAAAGAAGTTGTGGTAGAAAAAGAAGTAATAGCGAATTGAATGTAAATTGAGCAAGTAATATTATATATCATGAACAAGAGAATAACTTTATTTCTCATTACCCTTTTAACGGTTTGTGGGGTACAATCGCAGAACAATAATCAAAATCGGAACGCTGATTTCCATAAATGGGCAGAAACACCACCTATGGGTTGGAATAGTTGGGATTGCTTTGGGGCTAATGTTACTGAGGCGGAAGTGAAAGCCAATGCCGATTATATGGCGGAGCACCTGAAGGACTACGGCTGGGAGTATATTGTTGTGGATATCCGCTGGTTTGTGGAAAACCAGACTACCGGTTACTATAACTTCAAAGATCCTAAATATGTGCTCGATGAATACGGCCGCTATATGCCTGCCGTGAACCGTTTTCCATCAGCTGGCAACGGAAATGGATTTAAGCCTCTTGCTGACTATGTCCACAGTAAGGGATTGAAGTTTGGTATCCATCTGATGCGCGGTGTACCCACACTTGCCGTAGAGAAGAAATTGCCGGTGAAAGATGCCGGTGGAGTAACGGCTGCTGATATTTATTCTACCGACTGGAAATGCCCCTGGTTGGGAGATAACTACACGATTGTAGCCGACAAACCGGGAGCGCAGGAATATTATAATTCAATCTTCGATCTGTATGCTTCATGGGGAGTGGATTTTGTTAAGATTGATGATCTTTCCCGCCCTTATCATCAGGCGGAAATAGAGATGATACGTAAGGCGATTGACCGTACCGGACGGCCGATTGTATTGAGCATGTCACCGGGAGAAACCGATGTGAATAAGGCGGATCACGCTGTAGGGCATGCTAATATGTGGCGTACGGTAGATGATTTCTGGGACAATTGGCCGCATCTTTACCATCAGTTTGAAGTATGTCCCAAATGGGCGCCTTATATAGGTCGTGGCGCATGGCCCGATGCCGATATGTTGCCGTTGGGGCATATTGATCTTCGAGGTAACGCCCGTATGAGTAAGTTTACGCGGGATGAACAATATATGGTTATGACGTTGTTTGCTATGTTCAAGTCGCCGCTGATGTTCGGTGGGCACTTACCTGATAATGATAAATTCACCAATTCGCTGATAACGAATGAAGAAGTGCTCTATGTACATCGGAACTCTGTAAACAACAAGCAATGGTATAATAAAGATGGCGTTATAGCCTGGACAGCTGATGATCCCAGAAATGGAGATAAATATCTGGCACTGTTCTATGTAGATCAGAAAGAACCCCGGGAGTCACATCCTGCCAATCGGAAAGTGACTGTAGATCTGAAAGAATTAGGATTTGGCGGAGCTGCCAAAGTACGTGATATCTGGAGGAATCAGGATCTTGGTAATTTCTCAGGAACGGAGTTCTCACCTGTCATCAATTATCACGGCGCAGGGTTGTACAGGATCTCGAAAAAGTTGAAAGTACAGACTAACAATCCGATTATTCAGACTAAATATACAGCCGATCCGGCACCAATGGTGCACAATGATACTGTATTCCTTTATTCAAGTCACGACGATGACAATGCGAAAGGCTTTGTTATGCGCGAATGGTTACTTTATACTTCGACTGATATGGTGAATTGGACAGATCACGGAGTGGTTGCCTCGCTGAAAGACTTCAAATGGGTTCCTTATGACAATGGTGCCTGGGCACCGCAGTGTATTGAACGCAACGGGAAATTCTATATGTATTGTCCGATGCCCGGTGGGATAGGCATCGGTGTGCTGGTTGCCGATAGTCCTTATGGGCCGTTTATAGATCCCATTGGAAAGCCATTAGTGAAAAACAGTTATGCTGATATAGATCCTACGGTGCTGATTGATGATGATGGGCAGGCTTATATGTATTGGGGAAATCCGGATTTATATTATGTGAAGTTGAATGAAGATATGATTTCCTGTGATGGTGAAGTAGTGCATGAGCAGATGACACATGAGGCTTTTGGCGAACGGAAGGGGAATCAGAAACGCCCCACTTTATATGAAGAAGGGCCGTGGGCTTACAAGAGAAAGAATAAGTATTACATGGCGTTCGCGTCCACCTGCTGTCCCGAAGGCATGGGATATTCGATGAGTGACTCTCCAACTGGTCCTTGGGTATATAAAGGTATGATTATGGAAGGTGACAGAAGATCAAATGGCAATCATCCGGGTATTATCGACTATAAAGGGAATACGTATGTCTTTGGCTTCAATTATGATATCCATTTTTCCAAGATTTCCCAGCACTATGAGCGACGCTCTATTTGTGTGGAGAAACTGACCTTTAATCCGGATGGCACAATTCAGCAACTTCCGTTCTGGACGGCAAAAGGCGTAGATCCGGTGGGCAAGCTCGATCCTTACCGTCGCATTGAAGCTGAGACAATAGCTTGGAGTGAGGGCTTGAAGACAGAAAAGAGCGAGGCAGGTATGTATGTTACGGCTATTCACGACGGGGATTATATTCGTGTGCGCAATGTCGATTTCAAGAAAGGGGCGAAGTCATTTGAAGCAGTTGCTGCATCGTCTTCTTCCGGTGGGCAAATAGAAATTCGTTTGGATGACAAAGAAGGTACGCTGATCGGCACCTGCGTTATTGGCAATACAGGTGGTCCGGAAAGTTGGAAGACTTTCCAGGCTCAGGTTGATAAAGTAAAAGGCGTACACGATGTTTACTTCATCTTTAGAGGCGGCGAAGATGAGCTATTTAACTTCGACTGTTGGACGTTTATCAGATAGCGGACAGTTAAGGCTTTAGTTCATTATTGCTTGAATAGGTTGTATCGGAAATAGATATTATCTATGTCTGCATAGATAAATCCGATGAATAAAAAGTGTGTAAATATCAAACAAAACCCTTACTTTTGTGTTGTTAATAAGAGTGACTAACGACAATTGATACGTAATTTACTAACTAAATAAGAAAAAGAACTATGGCTAAAAGTGTTAAAGGAACTCAGACTGAGAAGAATCTGCTGACTTCATTCGCTGGTGAATCACAAGCAAGAATGCGTTACACTTATTTTGCAAGTGTAGCCAAGAAAGAAGGTTACGAACAAATCGCCGCTATTTTCACAGAAACGGCTGACCAGGAAAAGGAACACGCTAAACGTATGTTCAAGTGGCTGGAAGGCGGTATGGTGGAAATTACAGCAAGCTATCCTGCCGGTGTTATCAGCACCACACTGGATAACCTGAAAGAAGCTGCTGCCGGCGAACACGAAGAATGGTCTTTGGACTATCCCCACTTTGCTGACGTAGCGGAAAAAGAAGGTTTCTACGAAATCGCTGCTATGTACCGCAACATTTCAATTGCCGAAAAAGGTCATGAAGAAAGATATCTGGCTTTCGTAAACAATATCGAGAATGCTACAGTATTTGCTAAAGAAGGTGAAGTAGTATGGCAATGCCGTAATTGCGGTTTCATCTTCACCGGTAAGGAAGCTCCTCAGGTATGTCCGGCTTGCTTGCATCCGCAGGCTTATTTCGAAGTGAAAAAAGAAAACTATTAAGAAATTCTTATTTCTATGATAAAGAACGCCCGGGTGTTTCGCTTGAAGAAACATCCGGGCGTTCGGCATTAATAAAGGAGATAGCTCCTTAACCCGTTGGCGGAATTACTTTCTTTCTGGCGGGTTATGAATTAATTCACCACAGAGTAACACAGAGTTTCACAGAGTTTAATCAATTTGAAATCAAAAGAATATAACTCCGTGAAACTCTGTGTTACTCTGTGGTGAAAACTCATTACTATGCCGGGATGAATTAATTCCGCCAATGGGGGTGTCCTTATCCTATTTTCTTGCGTGCGGATAATCAATCGTATAGTGTAATCCCCGGCTTTCCTTGCGTTCTATAGCCTGGCGGGTAATCAGATATCCGACATTGACCATGTTGCGCAGTTCGCAAATAGCCCTGGATGCCTTGCTACGTTTAAAGAGGTCTTCCGTTTCCTCATATATCATATCCAAACGTACCCAGGCACGTTTCAGACGCAAGTCGCTTCGTACGATACCTACATAGGCTCCCATAATCTGGTTCACTTCTTTCATGCTCTGAGTAATAAGCACCATCTCTTCGTTGGTCACAGTTCCTTCGGCATTCCATTCCGGTATTTCGTGGTTGAACTCATAGCGGTCGAGTACGCTTAGCGCATGTTTGGCGGCAGCATCGGCATAGACAACCGCTTCAATCAAAGAGTTGGAAGCTAAACGATTGCCTCCGTGAAGACCTGTGCAAGAACATTCTCCTACGGCATACAGGCGATTGATGGAAGACTCTCCGTTTAGGTTTACCTTGATGCCACCACAGAGGTAGTGTGCGGCAGGAGCTACCGGGATATAGTCTTTGGTGATATCGATACCTAAGCTGAGGCACTTTTCGTAGATATTCGGGAAATGCTTCTTGGTTTCTTCCGGATCTTTGTGCGTGACGTCCAGATATACATGGTCGTCACCACGTTGCTTCATTTCGCTGTCGATGGCACGTGCCACGATATCACGCGGAGCAAGAGAAAGACGCGGATCATATTTCTGCATAAACTCTTCACCACCCATATTGCGTAATACGGCACCATATCCGCGCATCGCTTCCGTAATCAGGAAACAGGGACGGTCGCCCGGATGATAAAGCGCTGTGGGGTGGAACTGGATGAACTCCATATCCTGTACGAAACCTTTGGCACGGTAGACCATGGCAATACCGTCTCCGGTAGCAACCAGCGGATTGGTGGTGTTGCGGTAAACAGCACCTACACCTCCCGTAGCCATCAGCGTCACTTTGGAAAGGAAAGTATCCACTTCGCCCGTGTCTTCATTCAGCACATACGCTCCGTAGCACTTGATGCCTGGGGTATGGCGGGTTACGATGATACCCATATGATGCTGCGTGATGATTTCTACGGCAAAATGGCGGTTGAATATTTCGATATTGGGGTGCGTCTTTACGGCTCTGATAAGGCTCTCCTGTATTTCAGCTCCTGTATTGTCTTTGTGGTGCAGGATACGGAACTCGGAATGGCCGCCTTCTTTGTGGAGGTCGAAGTCTCCCTTATCGTTCTTGTCGAAGTCCACTCCCCAGTCTATCAGTTCTTTGATTTGTCCGGGGGCCTCGCGCACCACTTTCTCCACGGCGGCGCGGTCACTGATCCAGTCGCCTGCAATCATGGTGTCTTCAATGTGCTTGTCGAAGTTATCTACCAGTGTATTGGTTACTGAGGCAATTCCCCCTTGGGCGAAGAAGGTATTGGCTTCTTCCAGTTCCGTTTTGCAGATGAGTGCTACCTTACCTTTATGAGCCACTTTCAGAGCGAAACTCATGCCGGCTATACCGGAACCAATTACTAAAAAGTCGAACTCTTTAATCATATTTCGTATGTTTAAGTACTGCAAAGCTACAAAATAACTGGGTTGCTTGTACTTTTCCTGTATATTAATTCACGATTTTATGATAAGTACTGCTTTATAACCTCATCCAACGACTCCTCTTTTGTAAGCTTTATTTTCTTACGCATACGCGAACGGATCATGTTGACGCTACTCCGGTTGATGCCCATTATCAAGGCTATTTCATCTGTACTTTGATTCATGCAGATGAGCATGGCCAGTAACTCCTCGTTGCGGGTGAGTTGCGGATATTTCTCCCGCAACTTAGGCAAGTAAAGCGGATATATGGCGGCAAATGATTTTCTGAAGGTGTTTTCGTCTTCTTTACTGAGCAGACTTTGTCCGGTCAGTTGGCTGACGGTGCTCAGATTGTTGGCGGCCATTGCCTGCTCTATCTGTCCGGCCAATAGTTCGTTGTGCCGGTTCAGTTCTTGCTGACGGGCCATTAACTTTTGTATTTCCTGTTTACGCTTTTCCAATAACAGGCGATTCGCCTTCCTCTTAGTGATAAAATAGGCAATGGAAATGATAAGTAACAACAACAGTGCAATGGAGATGTATATATTGAAGAACAACTGATGTTGTTGCAGCTCTACTTGTGCGGAAAGCAACTTGTTCTCCTTCTCTTTACGCTCGGCATCAAACCGGATATTGGCGGCGGCAACGGCACGTATCTTTTCATCCAGATTCAGGGAGTCAGCGAAGAGCTGGTCTCGGTCGTAGCAACGGAAGAAGGCATCGTCCATTCTCATCCTCCGGTAGTAGTCCATCAGTATCCGGTTGGCATTCTTCTCTTTTCCGATCATGTCCATCCGGGCAAATCCACGGGCTGCCTTTTCTATAAGAGGTATTCCTTGTGAGGCCTTACCTGTCTCCAGCAGAGCACGTCCTAAATGAAGGTTCAGGTCATACCTGGCCCATTGAGGCATGCGGGTACTGTCCGGACAAATGCTTACTGCAAGCTGTAATGCCTTTTGTACAGAGTCCGGATAGTCCAGATAGCTATCTACTGTGAGGACTTTGTTGACAAACAAACCTTTAAAGCTTTCCTGTTCGGCTGAAGTTTTCCCGGCCCGGTCCAGATAGTAGAATACGGAATCTTTATCCTGGATTCTGCGGAATATTTCTGCACGATAGCGATAGAGATCGCCCAGTCCGAAGCTGTCCTTCAAGAGTGAATAGTATTGGGCTTTGGAATTCAGCTCTAAGGCACGGTCGTACATGCCCAGTTCGGCATAGAGGTTGGCCTGTTCGCCATAGGCTATCACTATATTAGGAGGGGCTATGCTATCATTATAGCTGTTGATAGCTTCCTGATTAGTGGCTACCGCTTTTTCGTATTCACCGATCAGGCGGTAATAGATGCCCAGTCGGGATATGATGCGGAGCATATTGTGGAATTTCCCTCCCTGATGGTAACATTCCATCGCTTTCTCCAGGAGTCGGATAGCTTGGGGAATATCGTTACCGGAATAGATATAAACTCCGCTGACAATTTCGGCCTGCGGAATGTAACGGTCGGCATCATCGTATTCGGGTAATTGCAAGTATTCGTCTGCTAGCCGGATGGCTGCCTCGTTGTCTCCGCACATCTGGTGCAAGCTTGCCCGGGTGGATAACAATTCGTGTTTGCAATGTTGTTGCAGAAAGGGAGCGTTGTTGAGGCTGTCCAGATATTCTATGCCGGGACGAAATTGCTTGCTGCCCAGATAGCTGAAATAGAAGAAGTTGACCATCTGCCGGGCATATTTGACCACTGTATCTTTAGGCTCGGTATGATCTGCTACGGCCAGCAATTCGGATATCTTTTGTTTGCCTTCGTCAATGGCTGCCTGATGCTTTCTCTCTTTCAATAATGTGTTCAGTTGTTGGATAGTCTGCTGCCATTGCTGTGTGTCCTGATTACTTGAAGAATGTGGGGGTACGGTACAGGCTCCGGCTGACAGCATGAGGAGTAACATAAGTGTTTTTATCTTCATAAGTTGGAGGTTTATTTGGTTTGCCGGACAAAGATACAATTCCATTTTAAAAAAGAAATAAGTGCTATCTCTATTTTTTTATGTTTTATTGAACTTGATAATGAGAGAGATACATTTTTGTATATTGGATTGTACATTGGTTATTTATGGTTTAATCTTATAGTTTCTGCAAATTTGCAGTCTATAGAAGACTAACCAAATAATAAATTAAGGTGGAAAAGATGTCACGATTGTGTATGAAAGAAATCAGTAGGGCTTTGATAGAGATGATTTCCGATGAATCGCCCTATGCTTCGAAGGATATGCTTTGCGGAGCGCGTGGAGCCGTTTTCCGCGAGATATTTATTTTTCATTATCCAGACTTTATAGAGAAGGTGCAGAAGTTGGTTCCCGGTGCTACGAAAGATGAGGAATTGCTCTGTATGCTGATTGCCGTTGGGCAGCCGGTAGATGAGATTGAGCAACTGTTTTGTTTGCCGGCCGAGCAGGTGTATATGTTCCGTAAGTCGGTATGCTGGAAGATGAGATTGGAGGAAGAAAAGCTGTTGGGTGATAAATTGCGGGAGATATTGGAAGGATAACTCCTGCTGTTCCGCAAAAATACCTATCTTAGCGGCAAAAACAGAACAAAATGAATCGTATCTTCCATGCCCGCATTGCTATAGGGCAATATTTGTTTTTAGTGCTGACAACGATTATCGTTATTTATGCCATGTGGATGCAGCATGCCGTCATGGCCGTCCTTTTCATGCTCCTGCTCGTCATCGCCATCGAGCGACTCATTCATACTACGTATACGCTGACCACAGACGACAGGCTCCTCCTTTTTTACGGACGCTTTTCCCGTTCGGAGGAAATATCCCTGAAAGACATTATCTCTGTGGAGCGGGCCTCGTCCATGAAAATAGGACGTTTCGCCGTGATGCGCTATGTGCTGGTGAAGTACGGAACGAGGGGGAAATGTGCCGTGCTGCTTCCGGTGAAGGAAGATATGTTCATAAAAACCCTTACGAATCGTTTAAATGAAGTGAAGAAATACTAATTCTCTATTCCCCTGTTGCAGCCTTCCCGAGAGTCGTCCGTCTAATTTCTAAAAATAAGAGAAATGATGATGAATTTGACTTGTGCTATTTTGCATGCCGACAGACAGGTGAGTGAACAACTAGAAGCGTTCATAGCCAAGACACCCTTTCTTGCTTTGTGTGGAAAGTACAGTAATCCTATTGAGGCTTTGAAGGGTTATTATGATGATAAGGTACACCTTTACTTTGTAGGAATCGGGCAGGAAGAAACGGAGGGTATCAACGGGATGGAATTCAGTAAACTACTCTCTCCGTCCACCCGTGTCATATTTATTGCGGATACTCCCCGGTATGCCGCCGAGTGCTTTCGGCTGGACGCATTGGACTATCTGATATCCGAAGTCAGTTTTCCGGTTTTTTTCGAAGCGGTGAATAAGGCTTCGCGTTGGTTCAGCTTGAAAGGTGAAACGGGAATGCCGCTTACCGTTCTTCCCGAAAAGTCTCAGACGGAAACTTGCCAACCGGAAACGCTCAAGGTGATTTATGTGAAGTCCGACAATCGGATTTTCCGCTTGGATATATCCCGGATATCCTATATCGAAGGATTGGGTGATTATGTGAAGATTTATAGCAAGGACGAGCCAAAGCCTGTGCTGAGCTTGTGCACGATGAAGTATATGGAAGAGAAACTGCCTTCCGATGAGTTCATACGCGTCCACCGTTCGTTTATTATACGCAAAGACTGCATACGCATCATAGAAAGCAGCAAGATTGCTTTGGACAAGAGAAGTATTCCTATCGGAGAGGTTTACCGGAAGAAGCTGAAGAATTATATTGCTGATTATTCTGTTCTTTAACCTGTTGCGATGCTTGTTTCCGGAATTAGCTCACATCGGTACAGAGGTGGGGTATCTTCCCACTACGACTGAGGGTACTTCCCATTACGACTGAAGGTACTTCCCATTACGACTGAAGGTACTTCCCACTACGACTGAACAGGTGTTTCACTACGACTGAACTCAGTGGAACACCAAGTGTTTTATCACACAGGAAGTTATGCTTCTTGCATTACCCTTATTTCAGCTTTGCCCGTGATATTCTTTCTCCGAACGTAAGATTCAGATTTACGCTAAAACGACTTTCCTGCATTAGGCTACTACGTGAATTTATTTGTTTCCGCCAGGTGGCGCCCAATGAAAGATAAGAGTAACGAATGGGAAAACTCGCCCCGGCACTGATCTCCAGATACTTCATTTTTCCACCTCTCAGATTTATATAAGAATTGCTGAAACCTACCCCTCCCATTAGTTCAGTGGACCGGGGATAGCGTGGGTTTGTGGTATAAATTCCCCCGATATTCATCTTGTGCTGATTCTCGTATTTCATGGAAGTGTAGGAGGAAGTGTTACGGCTCCAGTCCAGGTAATTGTAGTCGGCGGTAACCACCCAACGTTCGGTAGTCATGGACACTCCGCTGCCGATGTGCATGGGCAGGTATTGCGTCCGGCTATGGTAACCTTGTCAAGGTTGTCGCTGGTAGAGGAATTACTATAAGTCAGATTATTGTCGTGGCTGATTTGAAGGGAGGGAGCAAATACTAACCCGGCCGCCCACTTCTGCCTTCCGGTAGTATTGAATTCATAATGTACTCCGAAGTCGGCGTAAAAGGCACGTTTGGAAGATTCATATTCCACAATGGCACTCTCCTGTGTTTCACTTTGAGTAACTGTTCCCAGTATGATACCCAGATTCACACCTACCGACAGATTTTTGGTCAGTGCAAAGGCATTGGTAAGATAACAGCGGTATAAGCCTCCCGATCCTTCAAATAACGAATAAGTATAGCTTCCGGGCATTCCTTCCACCTCTTCTTCGGTCTGGATGACGTATCCTACACTGCTGTAAGGCGATGCACCCACCATGGCATACCAGCGCGGCAACACACGGAAGCCTATGCTGAAGCGGTTGGGATTGCCCCATAAAGCTGGAACTGTGATCGTTCTTGAAAGAATAGCGGGCATACGAAGCCGATGCACCGACATCAAATATAAAGCAGGTGCTGTCCATTCGGGTGATGGCTGCCGGGTTCAGAGTGTTCTGGAAGCCGGGCTTGTTCAGGGCTATGCCGATATTGCCCATTCCGGCATAGCGTCCGCCGTCGCTGGTACTTAATTCACCTATTCCATACATGGAAGTGGGCAGGTTTGTGGTGTTTTGGGCTACGATAGAAAGGCTTGTTGCACATAAACTGCACAGCATAAGGGGAATTCGGTGGTGATGTTTCATTTTTCGTTGTATATTTTAAATCTGATATCTAATTTGCATTGTCTCTCCTGGTCGGGGTCGTTGGCAAAGATTATCTGATTGAAGGTCGTTATCATTTCATTGTCCGGCAGACTCAGCAGTAGTTTCTGTCGTTTGATGCCCCATGTGCCGAAGTTGTTGCGGATGAATTCGGTCACGTTAAAAGAGTAGTAGGTATCCCGCCCGAACATCTCGTCCACACTCAGATTGCCAGTCTGTACCGTTACGCCGTCGCTGCCATATACATAGTCTTCCAACACATTGTTTTCGTCCGTGATGTAGAGGCGGATATCTTCCGGTAGCTGGTTCAGCTTGTTATAGCTTCCGGCCTGCGGATAAAGGTAGAGGGTGGCGCTTTCTATGGAGACGATTTCTCCCGCATCCTGTAAATTGTTCAGATAGGGGAACTCTATCTGGTTGTAGAGCCCGGTTAGTCCCTGCATATACGCATGCTTGTCCAGATCGTAGGAGTGGATAAGGTTTTCTATTCCGCTTTCCAGAGTGGCAAGGGAAGTCCCTGTTCGGTCGTGACGAATACCCGTGTAGGCATAATCTGTATTTACGCTGAATATCAGTTCTTTTTCCGTGCGCTGGCTGGTTATCTCTTTATAATGCAGGGTGATGGCCATGGATGATTCATTCACCAGGAATCCTATGATACATCCTCCGTTGCTTTCGGCCACGAGGGCCAGTCCGGGAAATTTTTCCTTGAACTTATCCTGGCTGTCGAAGTAGTCTTCTTCGGCTATGAGGTCTGTCAGCAGTTCTTTACCCAGTTCGTCGGGCAGACGTATCTCCAATTCTCTTTTTTGTCCGGGGCGTGGAGTGAAGGTAAAGCTGAGCAGGGGAGTACTCTCGGTGGGCAACGCGGTGGTGGTGTATAAATCTTCGTCATCATCCAGATAAATAGGCTGTTTCAGCCGGTATACTGAGATGCGTTGCTGTGTCAGCGTATCGCCCCAGAAGTGGCCGGAGGGTGTCATCCGCAGTACGAGTGAGTCGAAGCTGTAACTGTAGTTCTCGTTGGGAGTGAAACTGTTTGTGGAGTATTCGGCATAGTAGGTGGCAGAGGCTTCGCCCCATGACGGATCCTTGTAATGTCCCAGCTGGCAGATGCTGTCTCCCCTGGTTTCTATGGAGTCCATAAGAATGGTGCTGATATCCACGGTGCAAAGTGTCTACATATATATTGTAAAAAGAACTGTCGACCAGGCTTTTGCCCAGTTCCGAGTTTTCGTCCTGGCAGGCACAGATGGCGGCGATCATTATAATCAGGCTATACAATAACTTTTTCATTGTTCATAGTGTTTTTGAGCTACAAGTTATAGGCTACGAGCTACAAGTGGCTGCGCTATCATACCGAAAGGCACTCGTAGCTTGTAACTCTTAAATTCTTTCGCAAAGGAAAATGAAATCTTCCATATCTTCCTATTAAAATCGGCTATCGGGCGGGTTTTATCGGTAAAGCTATTTACCGAAAAATTAGTGCTGTTTGTCGGTTATATTTGCTGATGAAGTACTTGCCGCCTACTTTTGCTACCAAAAATATAGTAATTAAAACAAGTTCTGAAGAAAAAATGAATCGACTATTATTTGGAATGATGCTGCTGGCGGTTGGATGCCTGGCCGGCAGTTGTACGGACGACGATGAATACACCCAGGGTGTATGGATGAGAAGGTCGGACCTGGACGGGGTTGCACGGGGACAAGCCAGTAGTTTCACCATCGATAATAAAGGCTATCTGTGCTGCGGTTTCCGTGGGACAAACAAGACATACCTGAAGGACCTTTGGGTGTACGACATCAACAATGATTATTGGACACAATGCGCCGATATGCCAGATGAGGCGCAAGGTCGCCACAGTGCAACCGCGTTTGCTCTAAATGGGAAAGGCTACATTACCACCGGTGTCCAGAAAAATGAGTCTACAAACTTGGCGGATACTTGGGAGTATGATCCCAATACAGACAGCTGGACACGGAAAGATGACTTTGGCGGAGGTGCGCGCTATGGTGCGCTGGCTTTTTCTATCGGTGGATATGGCTATGTGGGTACGGGGTATAATGACAACTACTTGAAGGACTTCTATCGTTTCGACCCTAATGCCGCTACCGGACAGCAATGGACAATCGTGAGTGGATTTGGTGGATATAAACGTCAGTACGGTACAGCTTTCGTTATAGATGATGTGGCTTACATTTGTTGTGGGGATAACAATGGTACTTTGGTAGACGATTTATGGAAGTTCGACGGTAGCGATTGGAAACAGTTGCGTGACATTGCCAATAATGATAGTGATGAAGATTATGACGACGATTATGCCATTACCCGTGCAGGTACCGTATCTTTCGTCATAGACGGTAGGGGATATATCGCAACAGGAACCCGTAGTGGGGTGACCAGTGATTATTGGGTATATGATCCTGAAGAAGATTTGTGGTATGGTGATTCTGATGATGACTATACGCCGATGACGAATGTGCATAATGTCAGTTCCGGAGGTTCATCACGTTCTTATGCGGTGTCTTTCTCCACAGGTAAGCGGGGTTTTGTACTGTCGGGATCTTCGGGAACCAGTTATTTTGATGATGTCTATGAGCTCTTGCCTTATGAGCAGGAAGATGTTGATTAGTGTTTTTTCTATATAAAGATTTATGAAGCTGATGTTTATTGTGAAGATAGGTGTACTGTCCCTTGTGGCAGTATGCCTTTCTTATTGTTCCGGGCGTACGAATGCCGCCGGAGAAAAGTTATCCTGCCGTTCCATGCAAGTGGAAGGGGGATATGGATATGTGGTGGTTTACGGGGCAGATACACTGATTTATCAGCCTTATATACCTGCCATAGGTGAGAAGACAGCTTTTACATCAGAAGAAGATGCTTTGAAAATAGGTACATTGGTGTGTCGCAAGTTAGCGGAGAAACAACCTCCTACCGTGAGCCGGGAGGAGATTGTTGAAAACTTACCGTCTATGCGTCTTCCGGCGGCAGGTCGCTGACCTCATGGCGTATAGGAGAACAATCATAAGGGTAATTCTTTAGCAGTTTCCCTGTAATGATTTTCTTTGTGTCGCTGCCGGGCCTTGACAAGGTCATAGTGTAACTAACTTGCAAGGTTTTATAATAGATGTCAGCCTGATATCTGTTTTGCTTCATGCCGACCATGTCCATCTCGAAACTAATATCTTTTAATTCACCTCTGTACATGCCTCTGTCGGTGTATTTCTGCTTTTCTTGCTCGAAGATAATTTGTCCGTCTACAATGTTTCCCGGCATATCCACATAGCGGCTTTCTCCTTCGGGATTCATCCATTCCTTGGGATATTCGCCGGTATAGGTATCGAAGTAATATTCAGTAAAAGCATTGTAGAAGGGGAAAAAGGAAGTCTTCTTTATTTCTTCTCCGCTACCGGTTCTGTCTATCCAGGTGATTCCCCAAGGCTTTGTTCCGGCTTCTCTTACTCCATCAAATTCATCCAGGGAGTAAGTGATGGATTCTATCTGATAGTAATTGGTGCATATCTTCTGCTGGATGAATATTTGTTCTGAGTAAAGTCCTTGTTCGGTACTCAGTTTGAGAATCAATCTGCGCTCTTCCCCTGCAAAGTTATCATTCAGTTGTATAGTCAGGGATTTTGCCTTGTCGCGGGTGATGCTGCCCCAATGGAAGCGTACGGTGCCCATACCCTCCAGTTTTAAGGGATACCCATTCTCATCTGTCATGATGCCTCCATCCGGATACATAACGGAAGCCACAATCCAGTTGGTTCTGGTCATCGGGATCTCTATGGAGCTTGCATCGCCTTCGACAGTAAATTCTTCTGTAGAAGAGAAACGTTCATCATTTGCATTATCACAGGCTGTTCCGCCGAAAAGGATGACAATGGAGAATATTAGCGCTTGGAGTACGTTCGTTCGTTTCATGTATCTTTAGTTTCGTTAGTTTAAATAGCTTTTGTTTATAGACGTATTTTATTGGAAAATACTGCAAACAAAGGTATGTTTTTTTAGCAAGAAAAAGATAGGGGGTGATACTTTTTGTAGAATATTAGTTGTACCTTGTAGGTCTTTAAATCAACAAAATACATATAAAGTATGGAAAACAAATTACAAGTCATCAGGGAACAGGAAATAGAAGCATGTCTAATAGAACTGAGAGGGCAAAAAGTCCTGTTGGATAGAGATGCGGCAATACTGTACGGAGTAGAAACGAAGAGGGTGAATGAAGCGGTGAGAAATAATCCGGATAAGTTCCCGGAAGGATATCTTGCCTCTTTACAAGTGTCTGAAAAACAGGAACTGGTCGAAAATTTCGACCGGTTCAAAACATTAAAGCATGCTACAATGGAGCCTAAAGCTTTCACTGAAAAAGGGCTTTATATGCTTGCTACCGTTTTGAAAAGTCCCCGGGCTACGGCTACGACTCTTGCCATTATAGAATCTTTTGCCCATTTAAGAGAACTCTCCCGCAATCTAAATATCTTGTCAACAGAAACAGATGAAGGTAAACAGAAAACATTGACTCAACGCAGCAGTGAGTTACTTCACGAATTATTGTCTGTAGAAGAGAAAGGGGATACAACAGAAACCGAATCTTCGATAGAGCTGAATTTATATGCCTTAAAGATGAAGCGTACGGTGAAAAAGACAAAGAAAGGATAATTGTTTTGTGCAGATAAGAGAGGTTTTTATTAACTTGCAGGCAGTTTACAAGTATACTAATAAATAAGACTATGAAATACCAAGTTGCCATTATCGGTGGAGGTCCTGCGGGATATACTGCTGCCGAAGCTGCCGGAAAAGCAGGATTGAGTGTAGTGTTGTTCGAGAAACAAAATTTGGGTGGAGTCTGCCTCAATGAAGGTTGTATCCCTACTAAGACTTTGTTGTATTCGGCAAAGACGTATGATGCCGCGCGTTATGCTTCCAAATATGCAGTGCATGTCTCCGAAGTCTCATTTGACTTGCCGAAGATTATTGCCCGCAAACAGAAGGTAGTGCGCAAGCTGGTGCTGGGCGTTAAAGGCAAACTGACGGCACATGGTGTAAATATCGTGCAGGGAGAGGCTACCATCATTGACAAGAATACCGTGGAGTGTGGTGGCGAAACTTATGAATGTGAAAACCTGATTCTTTGTACGGGTTCGGAAACCTTCGTTCCGCCTATTTCCGGTGTGGATACCGTACCTTTCTGGACGCATCGCGACGCTTTGGATAATAAGGAGCTTCCCGCATCACTTGCCATTATCGGTGGTGGAGTGATTGGCATCGAGTTTGCTTCTTTCTTCAATAGTCTGGGTGTACAGGTCACTGTGATAGAGATGCTTGATGAAATTCTGGGCGGCATGGATAAGGAACTTTCTGCTATGCTGCGTGCAGAGTATGCCAAACGTGGAATTAAGTTTATGCTTAGTACAAAAGTGATATCTATTGCTGAGGCTTCTTCCGATGATGGGAAACCACAGGTACAGGTGAGTTCTGAGAATGCGGAAGGTGCAGGTGCTGTATTGGCTGATAGATTATTGATGAGCGTAGGCCGTCGTCCGGTGATAAAAGGATTCGGGCTCGAAAACCTGGATTTACGAAGGACTGAACGGGGAAATATCTGTGTGAACGAATGTATGCAGGCCTCTGTTCCGGGCATATATGTATGTGGTGATCTGACGGGTTTCTCTTTGCTGGCACATACAGCCGTGCGTGAGGCAGAAGTAGCCGTGCATACCATACTTGGCCAGAAGGATGCTATGAGCTATTGGGCTATTCCCGGGGTGGTATATACCAATCCGGAGATTGCCGGTGTGGGGCAAACGGAAGAAGCTCTGCAACTAAAAGGTATCAACTATCGGGTTGTAAAGCTTCCAATGGCTTACTCCGGGCGTTTCGTTGCTGAAAATGAAGGTGTGAATGGGGTTTGCAAACTTCTGATAGCGGATGATGAAACGATAGTGGGGGCACATGTATTGGGCAATCCGGCTTCCGAAATCATCACTTTGGCAGGTATGGCCATCGAGTTGAAACTGACTACTACGGAATGGAAGAAAATCATTTTCCCCCATCCTACGGTTTCTGAAATCTTTAAGGAAGCATTATGATAATCACAATCGCTTCTTAGCGTTTTTCAGGACTCATATAAAATATTAGAACGATGAAAACTGTAAAACTGATTACTTGTAGCGATGCTGCTCAGGCACACATCATTCAGGGAGCATTGGAGAATGAAGGCATTTCTTCCCTTCTTCACAATGAGAATATGTCTACGTTGTTGCGCGGCTACATCAATGATATTGCCGGAGTGGACGTTTTGGTCGACGAAGCCGATTATGAAGCTGCCGTTCGCTTGCTGGAACAGAATGAGATGATCCCGGAGCAATTAAAATATTGCCCTTTCTGCGGTTCGCCCGACATTAAGTTTGTGTTGAAGAAAGAGCATCGGCTACGGGCTGTCATGTCGGCCATCGCCTCTTTGTTGGCGGCTACTCCTCCGGGAAATAATCATTGGGAGTATGTCTGCCATGCCTGTGGAGGAAAGTTTGAAAAGCCGGTTGCAGAATTTCATTCGGCTGAAATATGATCCGTAAGTATATCAAAAGGTGCTAATTCCCTCAACAGGTAATTTAATATTAGTACTTATCAGTAATTAAATGCACATGAAAAAATATCTTTTGTCGCTTACTCTTTCTCTCTTATTTATTCCCATAGTACTATGGGGGCAGAATACGAGTGCTAAGAGTCTCTCCTCCCGCCTGGATACCCTGATAAAATATCAGCTTCCTGCCGGTTCCAACGTTGGTATATCCGTATACGATCTGACTACAGGGAAATCCTTATATACCTATCAATCGGATAAACTTTCCCGTCCGGCTTCTACCATGAAGTTGCTGACTACCATTACCGCCCTTGCCCGCCCCGATGCGGATGAACCTTTTAAAACGGAGGTGTGGTATCAGGGAGTGATTGAACGGGATACATTGAAGGGTGACATATACGTTGTCGGTGGATATGATCCTGAATTTGATGATGAAGCTTTGGACTCGCTGGTGAATACGGTGAGCCGCTTCCCCTTTTCGGTGATAGCAGGCAACGTATACGGTGATGTTTCTATGAAAGACTCCATCTATTGGGGAAGTGGCTGGGCATGGGATGATACGCCTGCCTCATACCAACCCTATCTCTCACCGTTGATGCTGAATAAAGGTCTGGTTACCGTAACCGCTTCTCCGGGTGAGAAAGGAGAAATGGCAAATATCGAATGTGTTCCCGCTTCTTCCTATTATACTGTGACCAATGAAACCCAGTCCCGTACTCCTTCTGCCGGACGTTTCGGTGTTTCCCGGGATTGGTTGCAGAATGGCAATAATGTGATTATTAAAGGAAACGTGGAAAGTAAGCGGATAGGTACAGTGAATATCTATTCTTCCCAGGATTTCTTTATGTATACTTTTCTTGAACGCCTGCGAGCAAAAGGTATTCAATGCCCCGCCGGTTATGCTTTCAACGAATTGCAGAAAGATAGTCTTTCAGTGCAAATGGCTTTGTTTGAGACTTCCACTCAAGATGTAGTCAATCAGATAATGAAAGAAAGTGATAATCTGAATGCCCAGGCTTTGCTTTGTCGTTTGGGTGCCCAAGCTACCGGTAAAAAAAGAATTTCGGATGAAGACGGGCTTTCTGCCATTCGTAAGCAGATAAAAGCTTTGGGAGGAGATGCGGATAACTATAAACTGGCTGATGGCTGTGGACTTTCCAATTATAATTATATCTCTCCTGATCTGCTGGTTTCTTTCCTGAAGTTTGCTTATTCGCGCACGGATGTTTTTCAGAAGTTGTATAAGGCTTTGCCCATTGGCGGTGTGGATGGGACATTAAAATACCGGATGCAACGCGGGACTCCCTCTCATAAGAATGTACATGCCAAAACCGGGTCCTTTACAGCTATTAATTGCTTGGCCGGCTATTTGCGTGCCGCAAACGGGCATGAAGTGGCTTTTGCCATCATGAATCAGAATGTACTTTCAGGAGCTAAAGCACGCGCTTTTCAGGATGCGGTATGTGATGAAGTAATAAAATAGTTACGAGCTACGAGTGGCTGCGTTGATATCGCAGAACTCGTAGCTCGTTTCTTATAGCTCGTACTGATTTACACTTGTAGCTCGTAGCCCGTAACTCGTAGCTTACTTATACTGTGCCCAATCTACATTCTTCATGTCTCCGCTTTTTGCCAATTCTGCATGCATAGCCAATGCAGCGCGGACTGCTTGCGGAGTCTGAGATTTACCATCAGTTATTTTCAAATAATCCCAGAGGATATTCTTGTAATCCGGATGAACGCAGTTTTCGATGATTGCCTGTGCGCGTTCTTTCGGGCTCTTACCACGCAAGTCGGCAACACCTTGTTCAGTAATGATGATGTTTACGTCATGTTCTGTATGGTCGTGGTGAGATACCATCGGAACAATGGCGCTGATCTTACCTTCCTTGGCGACGGACGGACAAGTAAAGATGGAAATATAAGCGTTGCGTGTGAAGTCACCGCTTCCGCCAATACCGTTCATCATTTTCGTGCCGCCGATATGTGTAGAGTTAACGTTTCCGTAGAGGTCAGCTTCGATAGCCGTGTTGATGGAGATAACTCCCAGACGGCGTACAACTTCCGGACTATTGGAGATTTCCGACGGGCGGAGCACCAGTTTATCACGGAAGAAGTCCATATCATCATAAATACCTTGCAGACAGTCGTTTGTTACAGTGAGTGAGCAAGCGCTACCAAATTTCACGCGGCCGTCACGGATCAATCCGATTACGGAATTCTGAATAACTTCCGTGTACATTTCGAATGCCGGGATGGTCTTGTCACGTCCCAATGCACCGAGCACAGCGTTAGCGATATTGCCTACACCGGATTGCAACGGCAGGAAGGTTGACGGAATGATTCCGCGCTTCATGTCCGCAGCCAGGAAGTCGGCTACATTCTGACCAATCTTGTCAGTCAACGGATCGGCTTCGGCAAAACTGCGTGCTTCGTCCGGCCAGTTGGTTTCCACAACGCCTACAATCTTTTTCGGGTCTACCTGGATATACGGTTGACCGATGCGATCACTTGGTTTATAGATAGGTATTTCGCGACGGTAAGGCGGATCAAGCGGTTCGTATACATCGTGCAGTCCCATAGCATTTTTGCTGTGAGCAGCATTCAGTTCCACGATGATCTGGTCGGCAAGGCGGCAAACGGTGGGAGCGATACCACCGGCTGCGGTCAGATAAATCTTGCCGTCGGGAGTTACTTCGCAAGCTTCGATAATGGCAATGTTTACTTTGCCCATGAAGCCGTAACGCACTTCCTGTGCCATTTGTGACAGGTGGATGTCGTTGTAGGCAATCTCTCCGCTGTTTACTGCTTTACGAAAATCGGAATTGGTTGTGTAAGGAGCACGATAGCGGATTGCTTTGGCACGTGATAGTATACCGTCGCAGGAGTCACCCGTAGAGGCACCTGTGAAGATTCCTATCTGGAAAGGGTTTCCTTTTGCATGTTCAGCTTCCGCTATTTTTGCTAATTCTGCCGTAACGGCTTTGGCTGTTCCAGCGGGAGTAAATCCGCTCAAGCCGATGTTGTAGCCATGTTTGATCAGGCTTGCAGCTTCCGCTGCCGAGATGTAATTGAATGCCATAATGTATTTAGTTATTTTTCCTATGTGAAAATTCATAAATTACTGGAAAAGCTTTTTTTAACTCTCCACTCTCAATTCTCCACTCTCCACTTATTCAATACTTCCGTTGTAGTATTTCCGACCAGATGATGGCTTTCCGCGCTTCTTCTGCCGAATGAATGGAGTATTCGGAATCGGTTTCAGGTTTTTGCGGAGTGGACAGAGGAGGAGAAATCTTCTGTTTCGGATGAGTTGTGGTATGCTTGGGAGATGTATTTGTAGAATCTCCTCCAAAAATATGTTTTGAAGCAGAGAATTGATATTCTTCTTTTGTTGTCGAAACGGAGGGTATTTGGGGGGCGGGACCTTCGGGAATAAATCCGCCATATGTGTTTCCCCAGGCTTCAGGAATGGGTAATGCGCTTTCGTCAATATCATTTTCCGGCACAGGCATAGCAGGCCTGTTCTCAGCGTTCTTCTTTGCTTCTTTCTTGAACTGCTTAACAACTCCGATAACAATTATGCCTACGATTAACAGAAACTGTAAGATACCATCCATACTCATTTAAGTTTTTCACCGCCAAAGGTAACTAATTTATCTGAATAACAGCCAATTTTTAGGCATGAAAAAAGGGCAGCTTCACAGCTCCCCTTATTTTTTTTAACCTAAACCTTAACTATGAAAAAATCTAATGTTTCTTTCATTACGCAAATTTGTGAAATAAAATCCTTTATGCCAAATAACAGTCTCGAAAATGTTTGGTCGCTTAACATTTATTATGAGAAATACCTTATTTTCTAACTATTGAGTGTTATTTTTTGCCTTTTCATCTGTAATTTAGTGCCGAAGGCGTATCTTTGCAGCTGAAATTCTTTCACCACGGATTACACAGATTGACACAGATGTTTTTTGAGTTTTCTGTAAACTTCTCATTGGGGAAGATAGTCTGTGTTAATCCGTGTAATCCGTGGTGAGTCATAAAAACAGGAAATTATGGAAAAAGTAACGGGAGCAGACTTTAAATCTGCAACTGCTGATGACAACAAGAAGTTGTTCATTGAAACCTATGGCTGCCAGATGAATGTGGCGGACAGTGAAGTTATTGCCTCTGTGATGCAGATGGCGGGGTATTCAACGGCTGATACACTGGAAGAAGCGGATGCAGTGTTTATGAACACTTGCTCCATTCGTGACAATGCCGAGCAGAAGATTCTCAATCGTCTGGAATTTTTCTATTCGCTCAAAAAGAAGAAACGCAATTTGATTGTGGGAGTATTGGGATGTATGGCCGAACGGGTAAAGGATGATTTAATCACTAATCATCATGTTGATCTGGTGGTAGGTCCTGATGCTTATCTTACTCTTCCTGACTTGGTTGCTGCTGTGGAGGCGGGCGAGAAAGCAATCAATGTAGAGCTTTCTACCACTGAGACTTATCGGGATGTTATCCCTTCGCGTATTTGCGGCAATCATATTTCCGGGTTTGTATCCATTATGCGTGGATGTAACAATTTCTGTACCTACTGCATTGTTCCTTATACCCGTGGACGGGAACGTAGCCGTGATGTGGAAAGCATTCTTAATGAAGTGTCCGACTTGGTGGCGAAAGGTTATAAAGAAGTCACTTTGCTGGGTCAGAATGTCAACTCTTACCGTTTTGAGAAACCGGACGGAGAAGTTGTAATTTTCCCTATGCTGCTCCGTACCGTAGCTGAGGCTGCGCCGGGTGTACGTGTCCGTTTCACTACTTCGCACCCCAAGGATATGAGTGACGAAACGCTGGAAGTCATTGCACAGGTTCCCAACGTGTGTAAACATATCCACCTGCCTGTACAGAGTGGAAGTTCTCGTATCTTGAAACTGATGAATCGTAAATATACCCGTGAATGGTATCTGGACCGTGTAGATGCTATCCATCGCATTGTTCCCGATTGTGGTTTATCCACGGATATCTTCTCAGGCTTCCATTCCGAGACGGAAGAAGATCATCAGCTTTCCCTTTCTCTGATGGAGAAATGTGCTTACGACTCAGCTTTTATGTTTAAGTATTCTGAGCGTCCGGGTACTTATGCTTCCAAGCATTTGCCGGATGATGTACCCGAAGAGGTAAAGATACGTCGGTTGAATGAGATTATTGCTCTGCAAAACCGCCTTTCCGCCGAGTCTAATGCCCGCTGTATTGGTAAGACATATGAAGTTCTGGTGGAAGGAGTTTCCAAGCGTTCGCGTGAACAGCTTGTAGGGCGTACGGAGCAAAACCGTGTCGTGGTGTTCGACCGTGGTACGCACCGTATTGGTGATTTTGTAATGGTGAAAATTACAGAAGCTAGTTCAGCAACACTAAAGGGGGAAGAGGTAAAGTAAGAAATTATCATTATAGTTAGAAATAAACAAAGGGAAGCTGCCGGAGAATTTAGTTCCGTTCAGCTTCCCTTTTCTTTTTCAATCCCGGCCGTTTGCCGTCAGTTTATCCCAGTGGGTTCTCATCCAGGCCACCATCGCCTGAGCCACCGCCTTCAGAGCCATCGCCTTCCGAACCTTCACTTACCGGAGTGTCTTGCAAGCATACGCTGTTGGCTACGTTTGTGACGTCTTCGTTGCAGAAACCGAGGTAAATGGCCAGTGCATCGTCCTTCCAGTTGGCGGGAAGTTTCAGTTCTGCCTTGGCATCGGAGCGTGTGGCTGCTGCTATATCATAAACAGCCATCCCTTTGTCCTTGTTGTATGCCAGTAACATGGCGGCATCTGTAACTGTTGCGTCACCCATTCCGCTGTTGTCGGTCCAGGCAAAAGTTACTTTACTTTCGTTTACGGTTACTGTGGCATCCAATGCGGGTACCAGACTGCCACGTGTCACCAAAGCTTTGTTGTAGTCAATTGAGACATTTGTTCCGCTACCTTTCATTGCATGTTTCAGAATATACGATACGGCAGCATTGAATGCTGATTGCTGTCCGGAAAATTCTTTGTATCCAAAACGCAGAAAGGGTGTCATTGCCTTTGTGAAGTTAACAGCTGCTGTAAATTTAGAGCGTTGATTCTTCTGTTTCTCGGTGCGTGGATCACTGAAACTTACCGCCAATGCACGCATATAATGTACCGATTTCCATGTACTACCTACTACTGTACCTACTTTTCCTGAGAATCCTCCGAGGATTCCTTGTTTAATTGTTCCCATAATTTTTTCTTTTTTGTGTTGTAAATAAATTAGTTTTCTTTGTGAACTTGCTAAAAAGACTTCTGCAGCAATCTTCATCGTGTTGTTCGGTGTGCAGCGATGTTTGGTTCTCGTTGCGTTGGCAAAGGTATGGGAAAGTTTTCTTTTCGACCTGCCATTTTTGCCATAAGCGTTCAAGAATTTTTCTGAAAAGTGGTAATGTATTGATAATGTATTGTTTATAAACGGTTTTCTGACTCTTGTATGCAGTTGACGTTTCACACGGAGATAATCCACTACTATTATGTTCCGTTTTTGGTTAAAAACTCTTTTTCTCCGTACTCGATTCGTACCTTTTTCGCTTCTATACAGAAGTACAAATAGCGAACCGGATACGAGCCGGGTACGAACCGGGTATGAGGGGGAGGCAATGTAAAGTAAGATTGGCTACTTTTTCTGATTTTGGTCTATTCTTTCTTCTAACATCTGACACCTTTGGCCGGAAAACATTATCTTTGTCCAACTAAGGACTCAGTAGATGACTTATAGAATGGGAAAAACTAAAGCTATTATACTCTTTTTAGTTGCTTTTTTGCTGTTGGCCTGTACAGCCCGGCAAAGCAATAACAAGCAATTGATATGGGCAGATTCCCTTATGCGGTCGCTGCCGGATAGTGCCTTGTCTGTTTTGCAGAATATTTCTACTCAGGAATTTGCCTCACCGGCTGATAGTGCCTATTATGCGCTGTTGCTGACACAGGCAAGAGATAAAAATTATGTTGTACAGGTAGATGATTCGCTGATACGTTACGCTGTTGCACATTATGATAAAGTGGGGGATGCAAAGATGCGGGCAAGTGCACACTATTATTGGGGATGTGTGTATAGAGACATGAACCGTCAGGCAGAGGCACTCAGGGAATATCTTATAGCTGCATCTTTGACGAAGGAAACTGTGGAAAAACGGCAATTGGGATTGATATACAATAATATTGGCTATATTTATTATATACAGAATTTCAAGGAAAAAGCAGATTCTGTATATCAGTTAATGGAGGACATTGCTCAAGAATTAAAAGATACTACTCTTTGGGCAGAAGCTCTATCCAGGCAGGGTTCTATTGCCTTTATGAAAGGTAATGATTATTTTGGTACTGCTGAACAAAAGTTACTGGATGCTTTTACAGTGGTAGATAGAATTGAAAATAAAGCGATCAAAGCTGATGTTTCAGCTACATTAAGTCGTCTATATAGCAAAATGGATCAAGGTAAAAAGGCTCTCTTTTACGCAAAACTTAATCTTTCCCTGCGAAAGGATACTACACGAGCCTATCAAGCTTTTCTTATTTTGGGAGATGCTTACTATAGGGTTGGGCTATATGATTCTGCAACTTTTTATTTAAACAAGAGTCTGGTAAGTAAGGATTACGGGAGAAGATCGGATGCCTATATGCGTTTGGCGGATATAGCAATGATTCAAGGTAATGCAGTCTTGTCTATGAAACTGGAAAGATATAGTTCTGCATATAAGGATAGCTTATATCAATCCCGTGGGAATGTAGTAACTGATAAGATTGTTGAAGCGGAAACCGACGCCCAGATAACGCTCCATCAGTTGTATTATAAAGGACGCTTAAATATATATTTGTGTGTTTTTATACCGATAACGATTATAGTTATCATGATTGTTTTCTTTCTTTATAGAAAAAATAAACAATATCGGGGAAAAAATGATTTGCTGCAAAAGAATAATCAGCAATTAGAGAAAGTAAACCAAGACTTGAGTCAACATTATGCTTGTCTACAGGAAGAGATAACCCAACGAGACCTGGAAATTGAAAATCTAAGGAAAGAGTTAGCTTCTTGCCGGATTGATGAAGAGCAAAGGGAAAAAATACGGGTAGAACTGGATGAAATGGTTTTAAGGAGAAAAGCTTTGGTGAAAGAGGCCTTCCTACATTCACCACTTTATGCAAAAATGCAGGCAATTATAAAAGATCATCTGGATAAAGATGCATCAGATAAAGAAATAAGCGATCAGGAATGGCAGGAATTAATTGTCAGCATGGACTCCCAGTGGAATAATGCCATTTCACGTTTTCATGTTAAGTATCAATTATCCAAAGAGGAACTCTATTTAGTATGTTTAAGTTTGACAGATTTTCCATTTGCTCATTTAGCATATTTGATGCATTCTTCCAGAAGAACACTCTATCGGAAAAAGAATGCTTTATGTGAACGGATTGGCGTTGAACAAAACAGTGAATTTAAAGAAATCTTGCGCAAAATATAGGGGTGGCACACTTGTGACACACTCTTTTCGCATGGACTTTTGTAGTTTAGCGGCATCAAACAAAAAGTTATGCATTATGAAAAGAGTATTATCTATTTTATTTCTATTTTTGGTTTTAGGTAGCTCAGTGAAAGCACAATTGGATTTTGGATTTAAAGAGATTGTGTTTACACAAAAAAGTGATGACAGGGACATGAGTGGACAAAGTAGTAGTACCAGTCCGGAAGATGCTCCCAAAACTCGTAGTGTTGTTCTCCAACCGGTGTATGCTTACTTGGATAATGGAGAAATAACTGTTTATTTTGAAAAAGTATTCCCTACTGTTGCAATCAGTGTTATAAATGAAACTACAGGGAAAACTGTTTGTTCAAAGACGCTTCTTAGTCCTACAAACTTTTCTATTGATTTGAACGGAGAAGATAGTGGAGAATATATAATAGAGGTTATTTCTGACGGAACCTCCTTAGAAGGCACTTTTTCTTTATAATATCCTGATAGATAAACGAAGGTAATCATGACCGGGGCTGATAATATCAGTGTCGTACTCTATCGTTATCTGCGGACATTGTCTGTAAAGGTAAGTAGAGATACTGTACATCGCCTGCTTAGTACTCCATTGGGAGGCGGTATGCGCGGTATCAGTGATGCACTGGATGCGCTTCATATAAAGAATGAGGTGTTTCGGCTCCTGTCACGTGATTACTTTTTAAAACTGGAAACTCCTTTTATCACAATGCTTGAGGTGGACAAAAAATCTTTTTGTGTTGTGACGAAAAAGGACGATTTCATCGTAGAATTTATCAATGGAGAGGGTGGTAAACGACATGTAAAGGTAGACAAGTTTCTACAGCATTGGACAGGTACAGTCTTATTGGGAGAACCTACTGAAGCAACACCGAACGAGCAATTTTATATAATGAGAAATATCGTATTTTATTTATTGCGTTATAGATTTATTATTGCTTTGCTCTTTGTCCTGATATTGGGACTCCAGACTGCGTTTTGTCAGAGTCGGTCGCTTGCCTTTATGTTCTATTTATCTGTATTGTTTTTTGGAATACTCGTATCTGTCGCCATCCTCTACAAAGAGCGGGTGAACGGGGAATTCATGGAGCGATTCTGTAATATCGGTAAGATAGTGAATTGCAATGAAGTGTTTCACTCTAAAGGGGCAAGTATAGCAGGGTTAGGGTTAGGGGAATTATCTCTGCTATACTTTGCGCCTCTTTATCTATTCTCGCTTATCCGGCAGGATGATTTTTATATAATTTCAGTTGTATGTTGTGTTGTAGCCGTGACGCTTTCTTTATACTCTATTATTTATCAGGTTTTTATTTTGCGTAAAGCCTGCATGCTTTGTGTATTGGCTGATTTTGCGGTATGGGGTAGTGCGGTAGCTCTTTATATATTGAAAAATGATTTTGTAATGGAGCTGTCATTATCCTCACTTTTCGCATTTGTGGTCATAGGGTATATCTGTTTGATTTTTGAACTACAGTTGAGAGCCATACAAACCGGAGAGAAGGAAAGGATTACTTTAAAAAAATATTTTGGCAGCCTGCTTAACCCGGAAACTTTTCAAATATTGTTGGCATTAAAACCTCAGATCGGGAAAATGGTAAGTCGGGATATTGCATTGCATAATCAAAAAGAAGGTAGTAATGAATTGATGATAGTGACTAATCCCAATTGCAAGAATTGTGCAAGTGTTCATCGTCATATGGTAGAAATTGCTTCAAGTGTTCCCGTGTCATTAGTATTGGTAACATTTCCAAATGATAGGTTGGGTGAGGAAATTGCCCAGATTATTATTGCGGCTTATTACGTTGTCGGTTGGGATAGGGCAATAGAGCTTTTGGGGGAGTGGTATGAAAACAGGCACATGGAAGACGCGGGTATATATAGTATAACGGCTGAGGTACGTGATGTGTGGACAAAACAACAGATATATTGTCGGGAACAAAAGATAAGTAAAACCCCTTCTGTTATAGTGAATAAGCATTATGTGCCGGAGGTATACCCATTATCAGATTTAAGATATGTATTGACATAAAGATTTATTGTAGATTTAGTAATTAATAGCCAGAACCTTAACTTTGTTTATTTGCTACTGAAGCTCAACAGAAGTTGGGCTTCAGTAATAGTAGTATTCAATATAACGGTAATAGGTGCTTTATAGCTGTTTTGTAATCGGATAACTAAAAAAGCACGAGCCTCCCGGCCCGTGCTTTTCAACTAATTGTTAACTTTAATTTCTATATTTATTACTTTGCAATTGCTAATAGATTGGTCGTGAAGTCCATCTGCTTGTGGTTAACCAGAGTCCAATCTGATTTATTCTTATTGTCTTGCTTGTAGGCTTTGTAAGCCGTCGGCATATTTGCGTCATTCAGTTCGTATACACTTTTGTTTCGAACACCTTCGTTTACATATGAATCAATTACTGTATCAAAGTGGTAATGTTTTGATAATCAATAGGTCTTTCTTTCGGTTATCTGTTCATTTTAAGTGTGAGCCGGGTAAAAGGCGGGCACAGTGAATACGGTATGGGATAAAGCTAAAATTGCGGGTTAATTACTGATAGTTAGTCATTTATCTTCAATAATGTTATTGTTGTTATTTGTTTTTATAATAAATTGATTGTCAGACATATAAAGATAAAAATATTATCACATTTATTTTCTTATTTGCTTTTTATTTTCTAACTTTATAGCATTATCAACATTTTATTTATCACTAATACGTGAAGAATATGAAGGAACTGTTGTTTTTCCTTTTAGGGTGCTTTTTATCTCTTTTTCTTCAAGCACAATCTTTATCCACTGATTGTAATCAACTCCGAGGGGGGGATCGTCTTATGAAACGCATGGTTACTGCTTGCGAACCTGGAGAGAATGGCGTACAAAGAGTTTGGGATTTTGGCGGACTGGAACTCCGGGATGCTAATTATGAACTGAAGTATGTGTTACAAGGTACTGATACTGTTATTGGCACAGAACACTGCACTATGTATTATTACCGTACTTCTGGTGATTCTCTTTTTTGTTTGGGCTATGAGAACCCTACCACTTTTATTGCTTACCAAAAGCCGGAGTTGCTCTTAGTATTTCCTGTTTTCCAAGGTAGAGTGGTGACTGATTATTTCGATGGAATGGGCAATTATTGCGAAAGATTGGAGGTTTGGTTACGTGGTAAGAGTACGGTGACGGCTGATGCTTCCGGGGTATTAATATTGCCGGGTGGTGATACTTTGCGGAAGGTTCTACGTACTTATACTCATAAGTGCATTTATCAAAGAATGATTCCCAAAGTAGCTATACAGGATTCTTTGCAGATAGACACCATTCCTTTTGTTTTAAATCGTGACAGCATTGAGTACCTATTAACTAATGATTCCATTCGTTTGGAAACAGAAACTTGGCGTTGGTATGCTGATGGTTATCGTTATCCTGTTTTTGAAACAGTGAAGAGCACGGTTTACAAGTTTGGTAATGCTCATGAGCATTTCACTGCTTCTTTTGTATATTTACCCGAGGAGCAATATTATGACTTGCCGTATGATACCGATAATCAGGGGAGACGTGATCTGGCAAGTGATGAACGTAAATGGGAACCTATTGATAAAAATGATAGGAATGAAAGAGATAATGCTGCAATTAATTACAATTTTAGAATAGAAAATGATGGAAACATCTATTTTAACTATAGATTAAAACAATCTGGCGAAGTGTGGTTAATTCTTTATGATCTTCAAGGACAACAATTGACCGCTACTCAGCATGCTAATCAAACTGTTGGTGATTATATCGAAAAAATTCCTATGAAAAGTTATCCAAAAGGTGAATATCTATTGCGAATAGCGGTAGGAAAAGAAGTATATGGAGAAAAATTTTTAAAACCTTAATATTATTAATACAATGAATAAACGTATCATAATTATATTTGCGCTATTTTCAGTAGTGCATATTGGTAATTCACAAAATGTTCCCAATAATTTTGTAGTTGATTTAAAAAATATGCCAACTCCCAATGTGGCAGAATTTAATAAATACTCTAAGACTTCAGTCTCTTTTTTTTCAGGAATACCTCAAATCGAAGTTCCAATATATAATATTGCACTAGATTACATAAATATTCCGATTACACTTGCAAATAGTCCTACGGGATTCAAGCCCGAAGTACATCCTTCGTGGGTTGGAATGGGGTGGAACTTGAATGCTGGTGGAGTGATTACAAGAGAAGTGAAGTTTGTAAGAGATGAGCAACAATCTTTAAATGATTATTTTGAAGTATATGGAGGAATTGGTTTCTATTTATGCCACAATATTTTAAATGAAGATACATGGGCAGAAGTAAAAGATATAGAATCATATCCCTCTCTCTATCCAGGATATAGATATGATATGTTGGATAAATCGCCTGATATTTTTTCTTTTAATTTTTTGGGATACTCAGGTAAGTTCTTCCTGAATCATGAAGGTGTTTGGAAAGTACAGTGCGATCACCCTTTGAAAATTACTTTCGATGATAATGATATGTCACTTAACTCTGAGATAGCAACAGGTACTTTGCTTACTTTTTTTAAGTTTACTATTGTTGACGAGAAAGGAATACAGTATATTTTTGGAGGAGAGAATGCTGTTGAATTCTCTTCCCCAATGATTCCTCCTGGATATAGTTATAAAAATGGGTGGACTTCTACCAGTTGGCATCTTCGTGAGATTATTACGCCTAAAGGCGAACGTGTTTATTTCAAATATGAACGTGGACCTTATCAATCAAGTTTCACTTTCATTGATAAGCCTACAAGTGTTATTGCTAGAAATAATGTCTGGGCTGGAGAAGAGTCGCATAATTATATTTATACAGGCAGATTTGCAGCAGATGGGGTGACCAATGAGTACGTGAATTGCATAACAGGCTCTATTACTTCGCCTGTATATTTAAAAGAAATAGAATGTCCCTCCTTAAATTTGAAAATTCAATTAACTACATCTAAAAGTAATGAACTTTCTTATTTTGAAACTACATATACAGATTTCTATCTGAATCATCCGTTATCTCCTGGTCCTATTCCTTACTCTTTTCTGGGATTTGATGCGGCTCTTAATATACCCTATTTCCAAAGGAATCCTGATGATAAGGGTAAAATAAATCCATCAGTATTCAAAGAACGTTTTATTTGGCTAAAGCTGGATAATATAAGTTTCTTCTATTCTGGTGTAAAATCTAAAGATGTTACATTGCATTTTAGAGAGAATCCGAAATATCGTCTTCGTTTAGATTCTCTTTCATTTAGTTATCCACCTCAATCCAAGGAAGAAGTGTACTCATTTGAGTATCACCCATCTTTAGATTATATGAATAGAAAAGAATTTGAATACCTTTCGGAATATTCAGATCATTGGGGATTTTCTAATTTGAAATTCTTATGGGACATGAATGTGAGTTCTGCAAAAGCCCCAATACAAGAAAGAGCCAAATTTGGAATGCTGAGCAAAATAAAATATCCGTTGGGAGGATATACTATATTTGTTTATGAGAACCATGATTATAATTATATAGTTAAATACGAGAATACTTTTAATCCCGCTCTTGAATATATAAGCGACTCATTCGGAAAACCAGTGCTTGCTGGTGGATTAAGGATAAAGAGAATTCTAAATGTAGATAATTTAGGGCATTACGATGTGGTGGACTATGAGTATAAATTACCAAATAGTTCTTTGTCAAGTGGCATTGTATATTCTACCGGACTATATTCGTTAGGAGATAATTCTGCCTTATTTGATAATGGTAACCATATAAAGTATAGTCATGTGGCCGAGAAATATGAAGATGGATCGTTTAAGTGCCACGTTTTTAGTACTGAACGTGCTATTGTTCGGTTGGGTAAAACCAGCACTGGAATTTTAGATGATAGTCCTTTAAGAGGAACTATTTGGGAAGGATATATACCATATTCTATACGTTCGCATGAAAGGGGGAAATTACTTGATGAATACTATTGTAATCCAGATGGTAGAATTGTTAAAAGTAAGCATATATTTTATAGCAACTTGAAGATGGATGCATCTAATTTCGTTAGAACAATAGATCCTTATTACAATAAACGGTTTATGCTGTATAATATTGCTAAAAGTACTCAATACGGAGAAAGAGCTGTTTGTTATTATCTTTATACGTATTATTGTAAGCCAACTTCCATATATGAAGTCACATATACTAAAGATTCTAATCTGTTTTTCGGGTATGATGCCGATTTGTCTTCTTCTCAGGCATTGGTTTCAGAACAAACATTTGAGTATGATGATTATGGTCAGATATTTAAGGCGGCAATAAAAAATAGCAGTGGACAAAGTTTGGGAAATGTTGTAAAATATGCTTATTCTAATGTCAATCCTTCTGCTTTACTGAAGGATATGGTAAATAGAAATATGCTTTCTTTTCCGATTGAAGAAAAAAGTTATTTAAACAATCTCTTTCAAAAAGGTATTTCTTATACTTATAGTTATTTTGGAAGTGCTATAGTACTCAATTCTTTGAAGGATATACATAAAGATAATTCTGAAGTGTTGAGGTACTCCGACAAGTATGGCGTTGGAAATAATCTTATTGAAAGAACATATAATACGGGATTAATCGAATCTTATCTGTGGGATACAAATGCCAGTAAGTTGAAGGCTATTGTCAGGAATGCATCAATATCCCAAATCAGCAGTGTTTTGACTTACGCATCTATGCAAGGAGGGATGCTTAGTAATGATTGGGAAAGTGATATTGAGAGTTTGAGGACGAGTTTACCTAATGCCCATATATCATCCTTTGATTATTTTCTCAATGGTAAGTTAAGGTATAGAATGGATGAAAAAAAAGAAAAATATAACTATGAATATGATGGTAATGAGAGACTGAATTGCATAAAAGATAATGATCAAAAGATTGTTCAGAGTTTTACTTATAATCATACTTCACAGTCCATACAGGATATTTATCTTAACAATAGTCTGACGATAAGTGCGAGCAAGCAATGCCCAGAGGGATATACATCATCACCGGCTTATATTCATTATCCGGTGGAGGAAGGATTGATCTTTTCAAGTATTTCACAGGAGGATGCGGATAATAAGGCTCGATTAAAGTTTCAGGATGAAGCAGTGCGATTGGCTGATGAGCAATGTGGATGTATACCGTATGGAATATATGATTTCGAGCCTATTTTTAGTGATAATCCCCGAAGTAGATATGACTTATATACATTTAGTGGCTATTATGAACAAGAAAAAATATATATTCAATATCTTGCATTATCATGGGTAGAGGTGGGAAGTAACGATTACTATTGGTACAATGAAGGAGTTATTATTGGAAAAATTCAAGGAACCATGTTACCATCTTTTATAAAATATGTGGAGTTCATTGATGATCGGGCGACTAAAAATGGCGGTCATGGAAATTCTTGGATTTTTTGGATAGACACTTCTGGTTTTTTGCATGTAAAGCTTAAAAATCCCAATGTGGACAGAATGCCGGAAGTAGGAGAGGTCATGACTTTCTCTTTTGAGATAGATTTGGAAAATTCAGTATATTAATTTTTAGAAACATCAGTTATGAGATATTTTTATTTACTAATGTTGTTTTGGCTTTCAAATCCGATAGCAGGACAAGTGTCTACGCGAAATTATATTCGAACTCGTACAATGCTTAATGAGACAGGTAGTTCCTATATGGATTTAATTGTTTATTATGATGGTTTAGGTCGTCCCTTTCAAACGGTTTTTAAAGGAATCACTCCTTCAAATCAGAATCTGGTTTCTTTGCAAGAGTTTGATGAAATGGGACGGGAAAGTAAAAGTTGGTTGCCTGTAGTTTCTACATCTGATTATGTAGCTGCTGGTGATTTTATAAGTAATGCCCCTGGCAGTTATAATAATGATTCACGACCTTATTATCAATCGGTCTATGAATTTTCTCCGTTAAATCGCATGGTTCAACAGTATGGTCCGGGAGTAGCTTGGCATAGCGGACATTCTGTAACAACAGAATATCTGGTTAATACCACTATCTCTCCCCTGAATTGCATTAATTACTCTGTAAATAGCTCGGGTAGTTTGGTCAATAATGGTAATTATGCATCTTCTCGGTTATATGTTACTAAAACAATTGATGAAGATGATAATATTGGTTATGTTTTTATCGATAAACTTGAACGTGCGGTTCTGACGCGGCAGATGAAAGATAATGTGCCGCATGACACTTATTATGTATATGATGATTATGGTAATTTGTCTTTCGTACTTCAGCCGATGTATCAGGATAATAAAAATCTTTCTTTGTATGCATTCCAATACAAATATGATGAGCGTAATCGCTGTGTAGAGAAAAAACAGCCTGGAGCTGAGACAGTAAAGTATGTATATGACATGACTGATAAATTGGTTTTCTCTCAGGATGGCAATCAACGGGCATTAGGTCAATGGACATTTTATCTTTATGATAAATTCCTGCGATTGACGGTGGCAGGCGTATGTAATAATGCGAATACAGCTTCGGCATCCTCTTCCACCGTTACTTGTACATATGTAACGAGTAATGGTGGATTAGGTAATAGTGGGTATTTCTCCAGTTTTGTATTAACAACTCCTATTATACATCAAGTGAATTATTACGATAATTATGACTTCCGCTCATTGACTGGATTCACTAATATTTCCTATTTTCCTGCTGCTTTGGTTGATGCTAAAGGTCGTCAAACTGGTAGTATTATCACTGTCTTGGGAAGTGGAACGAAACTTTATTCAGCTAATTATTATGATATAAAAGGACGGGTGGTAAAATCTGTGTCAAGCAATCATATGGGTGGGTATGAGACTATTAATACAACTTATACCTTCACAGGGAAACCTCTAACTGTTCAGCATATCCATACAGCAAGTGGGAAAAACACACAAACGGAATTGTATACTTACATGTACGATCATGCAGAGCGTGTCACTAAAATACAATATGTCTTGAATGGGAATACAATAACACTAACCTCAAACACTTATGATAATTTGGGGCGTTTGTTGACCAAATCCTTGCATGGAGCATCTGCTAATAAGCTCACATATGCTTATAATATTCGTGACTGGCTCACAGAAATCAAGAGTACGAAGTTTACTCAAAATCTTTATTATAATGTAGGTAATGGAGTTGCATGCTATAATGGAAACATTAGTAGCATGACTTGGAAAAGTGGAGATGATGGAATTTATGGTTATAAATTTACTTATGATAATCTGGATCGTATGCGTAATGCTACCTATGGTGAGGGGGTAAATATTACTCCTCCTGCAGGGAAAAACTTTTCGGAGAATGTGACGGATTATGACCTCAATGGCAATATCAGGGGATTACAGCGTTATGGTAAAGTCGGCAGTAATGCCTATGGCAAGATTGATGATTTGTCCATCACTTACGTTGGTAATCAATTTAATAATGTGACTGATGCGGCTACTGATCCTCTTTATAGTGGTGTATTCAATTTTGTTGATGGCAATAAAAGTTCCATTCAGGAGTATAAGTTCGATGCAAATAGTAATTTGGTGCAAGATTATAATAAGAAAATCGCTAAGATTCAATATAATAGTTTAAATTTGCCAAGTGCGTTGCAGTTTATGAATGGTAATCGTGCCGATTATTTATTTAGTTCTGATGGTATGAAACGACGAGTAACTCATAAGACGGCTATCGCTAATATTTCTGTTCCAATGGGGCAGATAAAGGATTTGACTGGTAGCCAGATCTCTCAAACTCATACTACAGATTATTGCGGTAATGTAATCTATGAGAATGGAACCCTTAGTAAAATTCTTACTGAAGAGGGTTATGTAACTCTCAGTGGAACAACGCCTACTTATCATTATTATCTGAAAGACCATCAGGGAAATAATCGGGTGGTTATTAATCAAACGGGTGTGATTGAGCAAATCAATCATTATTATCCTTTTGGCGGCTTATTTGAAGTAAATACAGCAACTTCCGGTATTCAGTCTTATAAATATAATGGGAAGGAATTGGATAGAATGCATGGGCTGGATTGGTATGATTATGGGGCGAGAATGTATGATAGTTCGTTGGGGAGATTTATGATAATGGATCCTCTGGCGGAGAAGTATTATTCAATAAGTTTATATGGATTTTGTCAGAATAATCCAGTAAATATAATAGATCCAGACGGAAAAAGTACTTGGGTAATAAATAACTCTGATGGTACTTATCGTATAGTAGGCGGAAATTTGAAAGATGAAGATAGAAATATATATGTTTATAAAATTTTAGATGGGAAACTTGTGCGTGATGGATCAATTGGTAAGACGGATTTGATGACTTCATTCTACAATAGTGATGCAAGGGAAGGAGAAGGGGAGTGGGCTATTGGAAGTATTATTGATCCTAATGATAATAGCGGAAAGTTTTTTTTGGAATCCTTTAATAAGGAAGAACCTTCAATTATAGAGTATATGACATTTGGCGTTGGTGGTAAAAAGTATGATTTTAAAAGAGAAGGTACTAAAAAGGGAGATATTAGCTATAATAACCCTATATATTTTTATCGTGGTATGCCAATAAAAAGTAAAAATGGGGAAATGATATTCTCATCGGCAAGGGATATCGGTAATTATGCAGCTGGATATATAGCAGGACATTTACAAATTAAATGGGAATGGGCAAGAAGGCAATTTGATAAGCTTGAATCTAATCAGAAGGGGTATAATACTTCAGAAGGATACTCGTCTCAAAATGCACAATATAGAGGTTGGAATGATGGCTTAAAAAGTTCAATAGACAATCCACTCAAAACCTTGCGATGGACCCTTAAAACAATAACATTTATATTTGATTGAATATGAAAGCTTTTTTTTATATATTAACAATGGTACTCTTTCTTTCTTGCATAGAAACTCCAAAAGAAAGTAGCTATATATTTAAGTTGCCTCAAAAAGCTGTCTATGCAAAAGCAATAAAATATCGGGGTGGTAAGTTTAAAATGCTTTTTGCTTTTGATTCGCTATCATTTGATACAAGTAAAGATTATTTTGAATTTATGACAGGTGGATATTTGCAGGTTATTGTGGATACCGTAAATATATATATCAATTCACAGATTACGATACTGGAAATGGGAAAAAAGGAATTTACTATAGATATAGTATCTGATAGTATTTTCTCAAACACTTATTTTCAAGAGAACAAATGGAAGATTCCATATACATTTATAAGTATTGATACAAAGCTATTTGATGTGATTGTTAATGGAGAAACAGTCAAAGCGGGCGATATTTATGGTGGGTGGTAATATGAGTAAGCATTAATAGGTGAACAGATACCATGCTAATGACAAAGATTATAGTAAGCTCCCCTATAATCTGCAAAATTTGCCAAGTGCTCTGCAGCTAACAAGTGGTCATCGTATTAATGGTGTTATTTATGGAACGAGTAAATAATCTGGAAATGAAGAAGATAATATATATAATTGTTGTGACCATTATAGTGTCTTGTAGTGGTACGAGGAACTTAGAAGATATAGCTATTTATGAATGCGCACGAGTAGGAGAAACGCCTTCCTCTTATAAGGTGGTGTCTTAAAACAATGCAATTTCTTTAGGTACAGCTATGGTACTATTATTACTCAAATATAATAGTAAATCGTCTATTTTGGGGGTATTTTCTTTTGATGGTTATATATCGTTTCTTTATTAGTAAAGATATTCCTTTATTATTGTCTTACTTATTCTTTCTGTTACTTGGAATATATTGGGGATATAAGTTAGCTAGGAAAGCCTATGATTATTTGAAGATACATCAAGAAGATAAATGATTATTAAAAAAGCACGAGCCTCCCGGCCTGTGCTTTTCAACTAATTGTTAACTTTAATTTCTATATTTATTACTTTGCAATTGCTAATAGATTGGTCGTGAAGTCCATCTGCTTGTGGTTAACCAGAGTCCAATCTGATTTATTCTTATTGTCTTGCTTGTAGGCTTTGTAAGCCGTCGGCATATTTGCGTCATTCAGTTCGTATACACTTTTCTGAACGGCTTCATCATAAGCTTTGTGAGATTCGTTCCAGCGGGCGTAATTCATGGTTATTTCATTATCGCTGTACTGGTAAGTCATCTTGAAATAGGGTACCCACGCATCTTTTGCACCATCCCATTTGGATGCTTCTTTGCTAATCAGACGGTTTTGGTTGTCATAAGTAAAAGTGTATTGCATGTGGCGTTGCAGATAAGAGCCTTCTTGTTTGAAGATAGTTTTGGATGCGACTAATTCGCCGTTCATCACTTGATTTGTTATGAAACCGTCCTGAGCTTTCACTTCGGAGTTGAGAACACTTGCTACCATAATAGCTACCAATGCGACTGCTTTAAATAAACTTGTAGTTTTCATAATCTTTATTTTTTAATTGTTACTATTTCTATTTGGCTTTCGCTCTTATCTGTTAGACGGAACTACTTGCTGAAAAGTGGCAGATAATCTTTATTTTTTTTGCTGACCGCTTTCGCTTAATAATAGTCAATTCCTGTGCCAAAGTGATAAGTGGTTGAAAATCAGCAAATAATAGAAATAGTGAGCTGTTCATTATCGGACAGTTGTCCGCTTATTATCGAACAGTGACCGGAATAAAACAAAATATTTATTCCTTTTGAGACATGAGTTCAAACATTTGGTACATTATCAATATCCTTTTATCGATAACGCAACTATTTTTGTCTCTAAAATAATATGCTATGAAGAATTTCTGTTTGATTACCTTATTTATTTGTTTCAGTGGTTTGCCCGTATGGGGTGGCGGAACGTCGGAAAAGGCAGTGTATGACCTGATAGAGCGGGTTACTCCCGGTTATGCTTCGCAGTATCGGTTAGAGATGATACAGCCGGAAAATGGAAGTGATGTTTATGAAGTGGATGGTGACGGGCAGAGAATTATCCTGCGGGGAAACAATGCGGTCTCCTTGGCAACTGCTTTCAACTGGTATTTGAAGTATACGTGCCATGCCCATGTATCCTGGTTTGGTAATCAATTGAAATTGCCTGCGAAATTGCCACAGCCTGCGAATAAAGAACGGAGGATTATTAATGGTAAATATCGCGTTTACATGAACTATTGTACGGTAAGCTATACTGCGGCGTGGTGGAATTGGGAACGTTGGCAACAAGAACTGGACTACATGGCGATGAATGCTATCAATATGCCTTTGTTTTCTGTAGGGCTGGATGGTGTATGGTATAATACGCTGTTACGTTTTAATTTCACGGAAGAAGAAGCCCGGGCTTTTCTCACTGGACCGGGACATTCGGCATGGCAGTGGATGCAGAATATTCAGAGTTATGGTGGTCCTTTGCCTAAATCGGTGATAGATAAGCATGTCATATTGGGTAAAAAGATATTGGCGCGTCAGTTGGAATTAGGGATGCAACCTATTCAGCAGGGTTTTTCGGGATATGTTCCACGGGAATTGCAAGCTAAATATCCGCAAGCCAAAATCAGTATGAAACGGAAGTGGTGTGGTTTTGACGGTACTGCTCAACTAGACCCGACTGACCCTTTGTTTCATGAAATGGGCTTGGCTTTTCTGGAAGAGCAGGATAAATTGTTTGGTAGCTATGGGGTATACGCAGCCGATCCTTTTCACGAGAGCGCTCCTCCGATAGATACACCTGAATATCTGACAGGGGTGGGACAGACCATACATAAGCTTTTCCAGACATTTGATGCGGGAGCTTTGTGGGTGATGCAAGCATGGAGTATGCGGGAAGATATAGTGAAAGCTGTTCCTAAGGAATCTTTACTGATATTGGACTTAAACGGATCGAAAACTGCTGCTAACGGTGGTTGGGGATATCCTGTGATAGCTGGTAATCTTCACAATTTTGGCGGGCGTATCAATATGCATGGCGATTTAGCTTTACTGGCTTCTAACCAGTATCAGAAAGCGAAGGCGCGTTATCCGAATGTGTGCGGGTCCGGACTTTTTATGGAGGCCATTGAGCAGAATCCTGTTTACTATGAACTGGCTTTTGAAATGCCCAATCATGCTGATAGTATTCCTTTGCAGGCATGGCTTGCTGCTTATGCCGAACGTCGGTATGGAGCGAAATCTGCTGCTGCCGGAAAAGCGTGGATGTACCTGTTGGAAGGTCCTTATCGTCGGGGTACGAATGGAACGGAAAGGAGCTCTATTGTAGCTGCTCGTCCGGCATTGAATGTAAAGAAGTCTGGCCCGAATGCGGGTTTGGGTATTCCTTATGAACCGATGTTGGTGATTCGGGCTCAGTCGCAGCTTTTGAAGGATGCTGATAAACTGGCATTTTCCAAACCTTATCGTTTTGATATTGTAGATGTGCAACGCCAGATGATGACTAATCTGGGGCAATTAGTGCACAAAAAGGCGGCAGAAGCATTTGCTTCCAAGGATAAGGCGGCCTTTGCCTTGCACTCAGGACGTTTTCTTGAATTATTGAGAGATATGGATGAACTGCTTTATACACGTAGCGAGTATAGTTTTGACAGATGGTTGACTGAAGCCCGCAGTTGGGGAGAGACTAAAGAGGAAAAGGATCTGATGGAACGTGATGCAACTTCATTGGTTACTATTTGGGGGGCTGATGGTGATCCGCGTATATTTGACTATTCATGGAGGGAATGGGCAGGTTTGATTAACGGGTATTATTTGCCTCGCTGGCAGAAATTCTATACAATGTTGCAGGGACATTTGGATGCAGGTACTGATTATCAGGAGGAAGGGCTATCTCTGGCTTACGGTAGAGAAGATTTCCGTGCAAACGACTTTTACAACCGGCTTGCTGAATGGGAACTTGCCTATGTGGATCAGACGGGTAAAGCACGAACACCTGTCACTCATGGGGATGAGCTGGTCGTTACCCGTCGTTTGTTTGATAAATACCTGAAACTGTCTCGTGAATATTATGCGGACTTTTCGGGTGTGGGAGAAATCAAGGAAGAACGTACTTATGAAAATGTCGGTGAGGAGTAATAGTAGTTACTCCCCACTTTTCTTCAATATTATTTTTGCCCCGTATTGAGTAGCGATATTTTTGCGGAAATCCAGGAAATCGGTATAGTCTTCTTTGGGGTAATTGCCTTGGTAATAGAGCAGGCGATGAACGATAAAAACATTGCCTGCGTCGCCCAAGGTAATGGAAGACCGGAATTTGCCGAATTTACTTTCCTGATCAACGGGTTTAGGCAATGATTCTATTTCATATCCTTCCGGCAGGCGGATGCTGATGCTATCTATATCGAGATAGCCATAATTGGTTTGAATGCTTTGAGTGCGTTCTCCCTGGTTGTTCGGACTGTAAAAGCTTCTGTGGAAAATATTGATCGGGATAAACAGGCGTTTTCCGGTTTTGTTTCCATATTGTTCGCTTTCGATGGTGTACGAGATATCCAGTTGAGGCTCTTTCTGCTTGATTTCGTTGGCACGGATGGCATCGACTTTAGCCTGTACCAGGTTGATGTCGGAGCGTAGCCAGTCTTTCTGCCGGGCAGGTTCCATGTCGATAATGGATGCCATGTCTTCATATTGAAACAGGCGGGAAGTTTGTTTAACTTCTACTTTTGCACTCCCATCCGGTTGTAGGGTTACGAGGGTGTTGTTGACTTGTGTATTCAGAGAGTCCGCATACGTTGGCAATTGACAAAGAGTTCCGCCGTTGGGACCAACGAGTAGAGCATCGTGCCCTGCAATGGAATGATGCACGTAGCCTAAGGGTAAAGTAGGATTGGTACATTCCAGCCAAAGCGTATCATTGGGTAACGGTACTTGTAAGATGACATGGTTGTTTTGATTGGCACTGGCAAAGTCGGCTAATAAACGCCTGTTAGTAGTGCTGATTACGGTGTAAACGGATGGAATACCCAGTTCTGTAAGCATGGCACGCATATAGTTGGATAGTCCTTTGCAGTCTCCGAAGCCGGTGCGGTTTACATCGGCGGCGGCTATGGGTTGCAACCCTCCGATTCCTAGCTGTATGCTGACATAGCGGGTAGTGGATGCGAGATACTGATAGATTGCGGCTATTTTTTCATACGGGGTATTGCAGTTTGCCGTCCGTTTTTGTAATTCCTCCTTTAGTGTCGGGGGCAGTTGGTCTCTTCCACTCAATAACTGATATTGCCATTCGCCATACGATTGCCAGCTTTCCATACTCCCTTTAGTTCTTTCGAAAGAGAAATTCAGGGGAGTGAAATAGATACGGGGCAGCAATTCGGATAGGGAAGGGCTGTAGGGTTCTTTTTTGATAGCGGGTAGAGACTGGACTTTGACTTCTGTCAGCCAGTTTCTGTCAGCTGTCTGTTGTTGGCTGACTTCTGCCTGCATATTGATGGCCCGGTAACGGCAAGGATTGTCAGCCGGAGTCAGAATACGGTAACTTGCCTGCGCAACGGATTGGTTATAACTCTTTTGCGGAACGAAGCTGGGGTAGCCGATCAGTCCATCGCTGTTCTTTATCTCCCATTCGTAGGTGATGGTAACAGGATATCGTGACGGGGTATATTCGAAGAAATAGTAATAGTCGTCGCTGACAAGGCCGTCTGAATATTCGGTAATCTTCAGTTCGCTCTTTTTAATTTTCCGGATAACATTGCCGGAGGCGTCCCGAACTTCTCCGGAGAACTTTTTCAGAGAGGAAAAACGGTCGCACAGGCAGACAAAGGAGGCATCTTCTTTTCCTTTTTCATTCAATACCTGTATCACACGTTTCTCTTTTTGGATGGCATCGGTGGATGAACTGCATACGATATCCGTTACGGCATCTTGTATGATAGAGTATGCGTCGGTACGCAAATCTGCTTGAGCGTACAGGCTGCCGGAGTAAAAGGCGGCTTGTAGCAGGAGACCGAAAAATAATTTGTTCATTTTCATAATTTCCGCGTTACAGTTTCTTTAAAACCATCATTTCATTATTCTTCTTGGCAATCAATTCCCATAATTGTTGCAGTTCAGGATAGTCAGTATGCAGGAACAGCAGCTTCTGCAACCGGAAAGAATACCTGAGTGTGACCTGATTATTCTGTTGCGTGATTATATATCGGCAAAGCACTTGTCCGTCACTTGTCTGCAATCTCTGATTCTCCGGCTTTTCATCGACTGTGTATCCTTCCGGAATGGTCAGATTTATGGTCAGGGACACCTGATCTGTGTAGGGAAATTCTACGGGAAGTTTCCGTTCCGACTGTTTGAAGGGAGATTCGGAGACATGCAGGAATACAAGCGGATTGACGTAAATGAACTGATCGTTAACAGTGTACTGCTTTTCAAATTCTACCAGTTCATACACTTGCGGTGAGAAGTGGGTTCTCCCTTCCATCTGGAGTTTTTTCACCTGTATGTTTTCTTCGGAAGCCAGTTTGCTGGCAAACTCGGTACTGTCCTTGGCTGTGCGGTATTTGTTACGCAAACGGGAGGCATACTGACCTATATAAACAGTTTCACGTGTGCCTGTAACAACTCCTTCAGAAGAAATTCCGGCCTTCACGCTTGATCTCAGCAGGTTTGCCCCTACATTTTCCAGACTGACCCACTGACTGTGATTGTCCGGAGCGATAATACGTGCACGGTTGGTCATCAGTACAGGAGGGAGGACATTAAGGTAGCCATTTTCTACGGAACTGTCCAGATAAACCAAAGTACTGTCTGTAGGGCTGATGGCTACGACAAATGTATTTAGTTTCTGGATGCTGGGATGGCTATAAGGAAGTATGCCCATATCCCGGCGGCTCATTACTGCCGGATAGGCGGGTATTCCGGCATCTTTCAGCATGCTGATAAGGATAAAGTTGATGTCGGCATTGCTGCCTGTGCCTTCTTTCAGCACTTGCTTGGGTGATTTGCTATATAAGGCATATTTCTCATTCCATCTCACTTTGTTTTTCAGAAACGTGTAGATGGCACATATCTTTTCGTCCGCTCCCTTCATTTGTTCCAGATGCAGGGCAGTCATTTCTTCTTTGAACGGATTGTTCATTTTCAGTCTGCTACCGAAGTCCGAGTCCTTCAGTAATGTTTCGTCAATCTGTTCCCAGCTTTGGGTGAACGATTTGTAGAGGGAACCGGGGAAATCAATTCCCTGCAATTCCAGGTTTACTTGTGTGCAGTAGTCATCTGCGCACCACACATGACTGTCGTCTTTCAGAGCGGGGAGTTGGTTGCCCTGGAAGTTCAGATGCGTCCCGGAGCATCGGAGCAATTGCGATCCGATGGATAAGTTGAGGGAAGCGTTTTCGTTTACGGTTTCCAGCTTTTCCGCACCGTGCATCTCTATGTTGAATTTGAAATACTCGGGTATGGTGACATTATATTCGGTATATAAGATAGGAATATCACTTTGTGCTTTCCAACTGTCGATACTGAAGAAGAAATCGGACTCTACCCGGTATTCATACTCTATCAGCGTTCCGGCTTTCACCTGCGGAATGGAGAATTTCAGGTTCATCCGGCTTTCGCCCACACGCTCCTTGAAAACTACATCTTTCTTCATTTTGGTACGTACAATTTTTCCGTTTTCCAGGTTGTAGGCGCTGGCATCCAGTCCGATTATATTTTCTTTCATGGCGTTATTAGGCAGTTCGTAGTAGGGAATGATGACATCGGCATAGGAGGTTCCTTCCGGTTTGAGTACCTTTATTTTTACTTTATACTCAGAAACCAGCCGGAAGCTTTCTATTCCCCATTTATAACTGATGTCAGTCAGCTTACACAGGATAACGGCGGTGGCACTGGAGTCGGGTTCATAAACAGCCATGTTCAGTTCTTCCATGGTAGGTTTGCCGAATTTCCGGTTCGGTAGAATAGTTTGTCCGTCAGCGAATAGCTGAAAACAGCAGAAGCAAAAAAGTAAGGAGAGTAAAGCGTTTTTCATGATAGTATGTGATTGAAGTGTTCTTGTACCGACAAATATATGTTTTTTTATTTAAAACAAGTGTTTAAACTTCTCTTTTATTAAATCTCCTTAAAGAAAGCCCGATGCGTCACTTTTTATTTGTTATTTTGCACCAAATTCGGGTATAGTGCGGTCTGTTCAGTTCAGGCTGCACTTCATTATTGCAGAACGTTCAATGAATAAACTCACCATAAAAGTCTGTCCGGTATGTGGTAGTGCGCATATAGAGCGTGCTATGACTTGCATAGACCATTATGCTTCCAGCGAGGCATTTTATCTGTGCCGCTGTCAGGATTGCGACTTTCTCTTTACGCAAGATTTTCCTGTGGAGGCTGAGATAGGCAAATATTATGAGACTCCCGATTATATTTCCCATTCTGATACGAAAAAGGGGCTTATGAATAAGGCGTACCATTGGGTGCGTGGTTATATGCTGGGGCGCAAGGCACGTCTGGTGGCTCGTGAAGCACACCGGAAAGAAGGACGTTTGCTGGATATCGGTACGGGAACAGGATATTTTGCCGATACTATGAAGCGGCGGGGCTGGCAGGTGGAAGCTGTGGAAAAGAGTGCGCAGGCGCGTGCCTTTGCCAAAGAACACTTCAATCTGGATGTGAAACCCGATACCGCATTACAGGATTTTGCTCCCGGAAGTTTTGATGTCATCACTTTGTGGCATGTCATGGAACATCTGGAACATTTGAATGAAACGTGGGATACACTGAATAGCCTGTTGACGGAGAAAGGCGTGTTGATTATTGCCGTGCCCAATTGCTCCTCGTATGATGCGAAGAAATATGGTGCGCACTGGGCTGCCTACGATGTTCCCCGTCATTTATGGCATTTTACGCCCGGCACTATTCAGAGATTGGGAGCAAAGCATGAATTTATATTGGCTGCACGCCATCCGATGCCGTTTGATGCATTCTATGTGTCGATGCTAAGCGAAAAGTATATGGGACATTCGATGTCTTTCTTCCGGGGGATACTCAGTGGTACGTTGGCGTGGTTCAGCGCGTTGGCGAGCAAGGAGCGAAGCAGCTCGATGATTTATGTATTCAGAAAGAAGCAGAAATAAGATATGAGGTGGTAAGATGATAAGATGATAAAATGGTAAGATGATAAGGCATGAAGACGAAAAGCAAGAATAATTCCGTATCCTATTTTGATATGCAGTTCATTACTTCCAGCATCAGTACGACGCTGGTGTTACTGCTGCTGGGATTGGTGGTGTTTTTCGTATTGACTGCTCACAATCTTTCTGTGTATGTAAAGGAGAATATCAATTTCTCTATTATCATCAGCGATGATATGAAGGAAACGGATATTCTGAAGTTACAAAAAAGACTGGATAAGGAAGTATTCGTACGGTCTACGGAGTATATTTCGAAGAAGCAGGCGCTTCGTGAACAGATTGAGGCGATGGGGACAGATCCGCAGGATTTTCTGGGATACAATCCTCTTCATGCTTCTATCGAAGTGAAGCTGCACTCCGATTATGCGAATACCGACAGTATTGCCAAAATAGAAAAAGAGATAAAGAAGAATACCAATGTACAGGAAGTGCGTTATCAGGAAGACCTGATAAATATGGTTAATGAGAATATCCGTAATATCAGTTTGATGTTGTTGGGATTGGCTGTATTACTGGCTTTCATTTCCTTTGCATTGATTAATAATACCATCCGGTTGACTATTTACTCTAAACGCTTCCTGATTCATACGATGAAGCTGGTAGGTGCAAGTTGGAGTTTTATCAGGCGTCCGTTCCTGTGGCGTAACTTCTGGATCGGTGTGTTGGCGGCTGTCATTGCCGATGGTGTTCTGTGGGCTGCGGCATATTGGTTGGTGGTGTATGAGCCTGACCTGATCAGTGTTATCACACCCAATGTTATGTTGCTGGTTTCCGTATCGGTGCTTGTATTTGGAGTGTGTATCACGTGGTTCTGTGCATATCTGTCCATCAATAAGTTCCTGCGGATGAAGGCGAGTACGCTTTATTATATATAGTATTGAACATTACAGCTTATACGTTAATAGAGGAATAAGAGATGTTTTGAGTGAAGTTAAATTGTAAACAATTAAATCATAAATAAAGAGATGAGTAAAGAGAAATTTGCTTTCGATAAAACTAACTTTATCCTGCTTGCCGTTGCAATGGCGGTGGTGATTATCGGTTTTATCCTGATGACCGGTCCGGTGTCTACCCCGACGCACTTTGAACCGGATATTTTTAGTGCGAGACGTATTAAAGTAGCTCCCGTGGTATGTCTTGTGGGTTTTTTGCTCATGATATACGCCGTATTGCGCAAACCGCGTGACAAGCAAATGAATAATGAAGGAATAAAAGAATAAAAAGCTATGTGCAGAGGGGCATGTGTCCCCTATCATAATTCATAAATTATAATTTATAAATCAACTACATGGAATGGTTTGAGGCGCTCATCCTGGGCTTGATCCAGGGATTGACAGAGTATTTGCCGGTCAGCAGTAGTGGTCATCTGGCTATCGGTTCGGCATTGTTTGGTATTCAGGGAGAGGAAAATTTGGCATTTACGGTGGTAGTGCACGTAGCTACGGTGTTCAGTACAATGGTGGTCTTGTGGAAAGAAATCGAATGGATTTTCAAGGGACTGTTTAAGTTTCAGATGAATGATGAAACACGTTATGTAATCAATATCCTGATATCTATGGTGCCTATCGGCATTGTGGGTGTGTTCTTTAAAGATGAGGTGGAGGCAGTTTTCGGTTCAGGCCTGCTGATTGTAGGTTGCATGTTGCTGGTAACGGCTGCTTTGCTGTCATTCTCTTATTACTATAAACCGAAGCAGAAGGAGAACATCTCCATGAAAGATGCGTTCATTATAGGTTTGGCTCAGGCTTGTGCGGTGCTTCCCGGACTTTCACGTTCCGGTACCACGATTGCAACCGGATTGTTGCTGGGTGACAATAAAGCAAAGCTGGCTCAATTCTCTTTCCTGATGGTAATGCCTCCGATATTGGGTGAAGGGCTGCTGGATGGTATCAAGTTGATGAAAGGAGAAGATATTGCCGGAAGCATTTCAACGTTATCATTGCTGATAGGATTTATTGCAGCTTTTGTGGCGGGTTGTCTGGCTTGTAAGTGGATGATTAATATTGTGAAGAAAGGAAAACTGGTATACTTCGCTGTTTATTGTGCAATAGCCGGTATCGTAACCATCGTACTGTCACAAATGCAAGGATAACGGATGAAGTTTAAAGAAGGAGAAGTATTATATTTCAATAAACCGCTGGGATGGACATCGTTCAAGGTTGTGGGACATGCGCGTTACCACATCTGCCGGCGGATAAAGGAGAAGAAGTTGAAAGTAGGCCATGCCGGTACCCTCGACCCGCTTGCTACGGGGGTGATGATAGTCTGTACGGGCAAGGCCACGAAACGGATTGAGGAATTCCAGTATCACACGAAGGAGTACGTTGCCACCATCCGGTTGGGTGCCACCACTCCCTCTTACGACCTGGAACATGAGATAGATGCCACCTATCCCACGGAGCACATCACCCGCGGACTGGTGGAGGAGACGCTGAAGAAGTTCATCGGCGAGATACAGCAAGTGCCTCCCGCCTTCTCGGCATGTATGGTGAACGGGAAACGTGCCTACGACCTTGCCCGCAAGGGAGAGGAGGTAGAGCTGAAACCCAAGTTGCTCGTCATCGACGAGATAGAGCTGCTGGACGACGGGCTGGATATTGCCGAACCGTGGATAAAGGTACGCGTAGTATGCAGCAAAGGAACCTATATCCGCGCCCTGGCACGTGACATCGGCGAAGCCCTGCAGAGCGGCGCTCACCTCACCGCCCTGGAGCGTACCCGCGTAGGCGACGTCCGGCTGGCAGACTGCCTCAATCCCCTCGATTTTAAAGAGTGGATAGAGGCGCAGGAGATAGATATTTAGTTATAAGTTATGAGTTATTTGCTATGAAGTGTAGCATACTGCCGGATAACTCATACCCTCTTATGACTAAAACAGACTGATATAAATAATAAATAACTTATAACTCATAACTAATTATGAAACTGTCGCAATTCAAATTCAAGCTTCCCGAAGAGAAGATAGCTTTGCACCCCACGAAGTACAGAGACGAGTCACGTCTGCTGGTGTTGCACCGTAAGACGGGTGAGATTGAGCACAAGATGTTCAAGGATGTTCTGGACTATTTTGATGACAAAGATGTGTTTATCTTCAACGACACCAAGGTTTTCCCTGCCCGCTTGTACGGTAACAAGGAAAAGACCGGTGCGCGTATTGAAGTGTTCTTGTTGCGTGAGTTGAACGAAGAGCTCCGGTTGTGGGATGTACTGGTGGATCCTGCCCGTAAGATCCGTATCGGTAATAAGCTGTATTTCGGTGATGACGACTCTATGGTAGCTGAAGTTATCGACAATACAACGTCTCGTGGCCGTACGCTCCGTTTCCTCTATGACGGTCCGCACGATGAGTTTAAGAAGGCTTTGTATGCGTTGGGCGAAACTCCGCTGCCTCACAGCATCATCAACCGTCCTGTAGAGGCGGAAGATTCGGAGCGTTTCCAGTCTATTTTTGCACGCAACGAAGGAGCTGTTACGGCGCCTACCGCCAGCCTGCACTTCAGCCGCGAGCTGATGAAGCGTATGGAAATCAAAGGGTATTGACTTTGCCTACATCACCCTGCATGCTGGCTTGGGTAACTTCCGCGACATTGATGTGGAAGACCTCACCAAGCACAAGACAGACTCCGAGCAGATGATTGTGAACGAGGAAGCCGTACGGATTGTGAACCATGCCAAAGACCTGAACCGCCAAGTCTGTGCCGTAGGTACCACCGTGATGCGTGCCATCGAGAGCACCGTCAGCACCGACGGACATTTGAAGGAATACGAGGGTTGGACCAACAAGTTCATCTTCCCGCCGTACGACTTTACCGTGGCCAATGCCATGATATCCAACTTCCACATGCCGCTCAGTACCCTGCTGATGATTGTTGCCGCTTTCGGCGGTTACGAGCAGGTGATGGAGGCATACAATGTGGCATTGAAGGAAGGTACCGCTTTGGTACGTATGGAGATGCGATGCTGATTACAGACCGGTAATTATGGTTGTTTATTTCAGTCTTGGTACCAATCTCGGTGATAAGGAGCAGAATCTCCGTCTTGCCGTGCAACAGATAGAAGAGCGGATAGGGAAGTGTTTCCCTGTCTGCTTTTTATGCTACTGCCCCGTGGGGGTTTACTTCTGATAATGCTTTTCTGAATGCCGCACTCTGCGTAGACACTGCTTTGGCACCTTTGGAGGTGTTGCAAACGACGCAGGAAATCGAGCGGGAGATGGGGCGTACGCATAAGTCTGTCAATGCAGTGTATAGCGACCGTGTGATAGACATCGACCTGTTGCTCTGTTTTGCCGATGACGGTACTCCCGTTTTGCTGGATACTCCTAACTGAAACTTCCTCATCCGCTGATGCAGGAACGCCGTTTCGTGATGGAGCCGTTGGCGGAGATATACTCGCCATTGTCATCATGCTTTGTACAATGGACATGGATTATTCCGACATTTGGGAGAACGTGAAGCGCATAGGCTTTTGGTTTCCTGTAATCATGTTGTTGTGGTTCTTTGTCTATCTGATAAATACCTGTTCATGGTATCTGATAATCAGGGACGACCGTCAATATAGCGTCCCTTTCTGGAAGGTCTGTAAGTTGTCGATCACAGGTTTTGCCATAAATTACGCTACACCCGGCGGACTGATGGGCGGTGAACCGTATCGGATTATGGAACTGACTCCCTATGTAGGCGTAAGTAAAGCTACGTCTTCGGTCATTCTATATGTGATGATGCACATCTTTTCTCACTTTTGGTTCTGGCTTCTCTCCATATTCTTATATATCTTCCTGTATCCTGTGAATACCTTTATGGCAATATTGCTCACTGCAATAGGGGCATTTTGTCTGTTGGCTATCTATTTCTTTACCCGTGGATATAAAAATGGGATGGCGGTGAAGACTTTCCGGTTCTTACAGAAGGTACCCTTTATCAGGAAGTGGGCGCATAGTTTCGTTGTGAAGCAAAAAGATACTCTGGAACAGATTGATAGTCAGATAGCCTTGCTGCATAGCCAACATAAGATAACTTTCTATAGTTCTTTGCTATTGGAACTTTCGGCACGCATACTTTCCAGTCTTGAAATATACATTATTCTAAGCGTTTTCACACCGGACGTTAACGGGTGGGACTGTGTGTTGATACTGGCTTTCTCTTCTTTGTTCAGTAATCTGATATTCTTCTTTCCGATGCAGCTGGGCGCACGCGAAGGTGGTTTGGCATTGGCTGTGGACGGGTTGCACATGTCCCCGGCATTGGGCGTTTATGTGGGACTGATTACCCGCATACGCGAATTATTATGGATAGCCATCGGAATGGCTTTGATAAAGATCGGTAATAAGAAGTAAGCTGCCTTTTATCTGCTAAAAAGAGGCAGTACACGGATTATCATAGAGAAAAAATCTATATCTTTGCTCTTGAAGTATATAACCTGTAGTCTAATGTCCAGATATTCTGTTTCTATCTTATTTTGTTTTTTTATTTGTTCCGGTCTGTGGGCTGCGGTCAAAGCGGACGATGATGCCCTGCTTTTAAAACTGGATAAGATGATCGAGCATCGTGAGGTTTATCAGCAAAAAGTGGAAAAGGAAATAGCAGACATTCGCCGGACGCTGGAGTATGCGGAAGATGATAAACTCAGGTTTGATATATTAGGGAATCTGTTCACTAAATACCGTTCATTTCGGATTGATACGGCTATGATTATCGCAAAGGAGAGACTGCAACTGGCAGAAAGTCTGAAGGATGAAACGCTAATCAACCAAGGGCTGATGAACATAGCCGATGTAATGAACAAAATGGGAAAGCATGAGAATGCGTTGATTATGCTTGGCAAAGTGAAACGGACGGAAGATGTAAAAAAGGATACTTATTTCTATTATCTATACCACACCATTTACTTATCCTGCTATAATGATGCCATAGATGACCCCGGCAAACAACTTGCCTGGCAGCAGATAAAGGCTTATAAAGACACGCTGATTGCGATTAGCGAACCACACTCTTCCAGCTATGTTACCAATAAATGCGGTCGGCTGAGTATGTCCGGAAAGTGGGATGAGGCTATCCGGCTGCTGGAAGATTATTATGGGCAAAGTGCAGAAGATAATTCGGACAGAGCGAGAATGGAGTATCTTCTGGCAGAATTGTATTTGGGGAAACAGGATACTTTGCTGGCAAGGCATTATCTTATTCTGGCTTCATTGACTGATATTGCCAATGCCAAGAAGGTGTATATGTCTTTGCAGCATCTGGCAATACTTCTCTTCCAGGAAGGAGACATTGCAAGGGCTTATAATTATATTTCATGTTCCCTGGAAGATGTGAACTTCGGGAAAGCCCGCTATCGCTTTATTGACATTGCCGGATATCTCCCCATCATTCAGGCCGCTAATGATGCGCGTATTAAGGCTGATGAGAATCGGGTGCTCTTTTCCCTTCTGATACTCCTGATATTGGTAATAGCCCTGGTTGTCGCTTTCTTCTTTATCCGTAAGAAGAATACCAAACTGCTGAAGGTGAAGCAATCGCTGGCCGAACAGAATCTGCGCTTGCAGGAAATGGCTGGGAACCTCACCCGGATGAATGAGCAGATTCAGGAATCAAATCATATCAAGGAAGAATATATCGGGTTGCTGTTCAATATATGTTCCGAATATATCTATAAGCAGGAGAACGACCGCAAGGCATTACTGAAGATTGCAAATACAGGCTCTATGGCGGATATATCAAAGACACTCCGCGGACAATCTTCCACTTCCGATGATTTCAAGCTTTTCATCAGTAAGTTTGATACTATATTCCTTTCCATTTTTCCTAATTTTGTGGAGTCGTTTAATGCTCTACTGAAGGAAGAAGAGCGCGTGCAGCTGAAGGAAGGTGAACTGCTGACGCCTGAGTTGCGTATATATGCTCTCATACGTTTGGGTATAAATGATAATTCCAAGATTGCCAACTTCCTTCATTATTCACTTCAAACGGTTTACAACTACCGGATGAAAATGCGGAATAAAGCGATCATTCCGGGCAAGGATCTGGCAATTCAGGTACAGAAACTGTAGTTTTACATCTCCTTTGATCTTACTTTTTCTCTTTTACTCTTATTTGTCAATATGTTGATAAATAGTATGTTACTTTCTGTTCTCTTCTTTATTTACTTACTTTTCCACTTCGTGTAGTTGTTCTGCTATACCATTGAAATTACTTTTGCTTCGTATCGTATGAGACACGCGATACCTTTGTTACACGTATAATAAACTAATTTAAAACTATTATGAAAAACAAGAAGAATCCGGAAACTTTTGGAAGTAGATGGCGGTATGTTTGGGTACTGTTTGCTTTGGTTTTCAGTGTGAGCGTTGCCGCACAGAAAACGGTTGTAAAGGGCAATATCCTCGATAAGGATAATCTGCCTATTATTGGAGCTAATATTTTGGAGAAAGGAACGTCAAACGGAACGATCAGTGATGTGGACGGTAACTTCACTCTCTCGATCACAAATCCTAAGGCTACATTACTGATTACTTATATAGGGTATAAAAACGTGGAGATGCCTGCTTCTGCCAACATGAAGATCATGATGACGGAAGATAGCGAGATGCTTGAAGATGTGGTTGTCATCGGCTACGGAAGCGTAAAGAAGTCGGATGCAACAGGCTCGGTAACAGCCATTAAGCCGGATGATTTTAATAAAGGACTGCGCACGACCGCTCAGGATGCCCTGGTGGGTAAAGTACCGGGAGTAAACGTAGTATCCAGTTCCGGTGCTCCAGGCACAGGCGCCACGATTCGCATCCGAAGCGGTGCTTCGCTTTCCGCTTCCAATGATCCGTTGATTGTGATTGACGGTGTACCGGTTGATAACTCTACTATCGAAGGTGGTGGCAATGTGATTGGTGGTATTAATCCCGATGATATAGAAACCTTTACGGTGTTGAAAGATGCCTCGGCTACGGCTATCTACGGTTCGCGGGCTTCGAACGGTGTGATTGTAATTACTACGAAGAAAGGGGCTGATACCAATTTGCGCTTTAATTATTCAACGAACCTGTCGGTAAGTACAGTTACTGAAACGCTGGATATTCTTTCTGCCGATGAATTTCGCCAGTTTGTTCCCACTGTATCCGGAGTACCGGCTTCTGTGACCTTAGGCACGGCATCGACTGACTGGCAGGATGAAATCTATCGGACGGCATTCGGACAGGAACACAACTTTTCTGTATCGGGTAAAGTGAAGCAAAATGCTCCTTATCGCCTTTCGGTTGGATATACCAATCAGAACGGTGTCATACGTACCAATAACTACGAGAGATTTACATTCAACGGAGGTATTTCGCCCAAGTTTTTTGATAATCATCTCACGGTTGACCTGAACCTGAAAGTGTCTTATGAGAATAATAAGAAAGTCGATGAAAGCGTCGTAAATAACGCGCTTCGCTATGATCCTACACGTCCGGTTAAGACCGGAAGTGCCACTGCGGCTACTGATCCGGGGTTGGGATATTTTATCTGGATGAACGGTAATTCTCCGATGGCCATCCAGACAGATAATCCGGTGGCGCAACTTGACTTGCAGGACATCCGCAATAAAGTGACACGCTCTATCGGTAATGCATCCTTCAACTATAAGGTACATCATTTGGAAGATTTGCAGCTGAACATGAACCTGGGATACGATGTCCTGACCAGTAAATACTCGAAGGAAGTGCCCGAACTGGCGGGAATGATGTACACCTCTAACATGAAGGATGGTACAGGTCTTGTCTATGACTCCAAGCAGAACAAGCGGAATTATCTGCTGGACTTATACGCTAACTATTCTCATGTTTTCAATGAGAAGCATAACTTCAGTGCCATGGGCGGATACGGCTGGCAGCATTTCTGGAAGAAGTTTGATGCTACTACCTTTTCTCCGGAGGGCAAGGAACTCTTCTCTCCCAATCATTATGAATCGGAATATTATCTGCTTTCTTTTTACGGTCGTCTTAACTATTCGTATGATAACCGCTATATGATTACAGCTACGTTGCGTTCGGATGCTTCATCCCGTTTTGCAAAAGGTAATCGTTGGGGATTGTTCCCTTCCGTGGCATTGGGGTGGAAAATCAGCCAGGAAGCTTTCCTGAGAGATTCGGATATTCTGTCTGACCTGAAATTGCGTCTGAGCTACGGACAGACCGGACAACAGGATATTCTGAACGACTATCCTTATATGACAACTTTCACAGTATCCTATCCTGAAGCTTGCTATCAGTTCGGAGATAAATGGTATAATACGTATCGTCCGAATGGTTATGACTCCGACATTAAATGGGAGACTACCGAAACTTATAACATCGGATTGGATTACGGCTTCCTTAATAACCGTATCTATGGCTCTGTGGACTATTACCAACGCCACACCAAGGACTTGCTGAATACGATTCCTGTGATTTCGGGAACCAACTATTCTTCTGTGATTACCACGAATATCGGTGAAATGGATAATAAAGGACTCGAATTTTCCATTAATGCAGTGCCGGTACATACCAAAGACTGGAAATGGACAGTAGGCATGAACTATACCTGGAACGATTCAAAGATCACAAAACTGAATGTAGTGGATTCGGAAGCCAACTTTGTACAGACCGGAGCCATTTCGGGCACCGGTAAAACAGTACAGGTATTCATGGTAGGCGAACGCCCTTATACTTTCTATCTGGCAAAACAAGCTTATGACGACAATGGCAAGCCGATAGAAGGCCAATATGTACAGCCGGACGGTTCCGTATCGGCAACAGAAACAAAGTATGCCACCAACAAGAGTGCATTGCCGGAATCCTATCTGGGCTTCAATACCCAACTGAGCTATAAGAACTGGGATTTCGCTATCAGCGGGCACGGAGCTTTCGGCAATTATGTCTATAACTACATAGCTGCCGACCAGTATGTACAGTCTGTTTATAGCGACCAGGGAAACTTCTCGAATATCCTGAGCAGAACCAAAGCTACAGGTTTCCAGAACCAGCAACTGTATTCGGACTACTTCCTGGAGAAAGGAAACTTCTTCCGGATTGACAATATCTCATTGGGTTACACTTTCAAGAAACTGTGGGATCAGTCAAGCTCTTTGCGGCTGACTTTCGGTGTTCAGAATGTGGCTACCTTTACCGGTTATTCGGGCATCGATCCGGAAATCTACAGCGGTATCGACAAGGAGATATATCCCCGTCCGCGAGTATTCTCATTAAGTGCTAATTTAACTTTCTAACGGATTAAAAAAAACTATGCGATATGAAAAAGATAATTGCCTATTCATTCAATCTACTTTTCTTGGTCACTTTTCTGGCTTCGTGCCTGGGTGACCTCGATACCATGCCACTGGATAATAACCAGTTAGTGAGCGACCAGGTATATAAGACCAAGGACGGCTATACAGGCGTGCTGGCCAAGTGTTATTCATCTCTGATCCTGACAGGACAGCAGGGTGGCGATGGCGGCAATGGCGACTTGGAAGGTGCCAATGAAGGATATTCCGGTTATGTGCGTCTGTTGTTCTACTTGCAGGAGATGAGTACGGATAACTTTCTGATGCCTTCTTCCTCAAACGGTCTGCGTAAGTGCCTGAACCTGCAATGGGATGCCTCCAATGCTTCTGTTGTCACCTGGACTTACCAGCGGCTTTATATGAGCATTGCTTACTGTAACGAGCTGCTGCGCGAATGTACCGAAGGGAAGTTACAGGATAGAGGACTTTGGGAAGAAATGAAGGACGAATACATTGGTTACAGAGCCGAAGCACGTTTTATACGCGCATACTGCTATTCCATGCTTTGTGATTTGTTTGGTTCCGTGCCCTATGTGGATGAACATACAGGTGTGAAGGAAATTCCGGTTCAGTATACCCGTAAGCAGATATTTGAATATGCGGAAAGTGAATTGCTGGCTGTTGAGAATGAACTGAAAGCTCCGGGAGAAAACGAATACGGACGGATTGACCGTGTAGCCGACTGGTTCCTGCTGGCACGTATGTATCTGAATGCCGAGTCCTGGATTCATGAAAATAAATACCAAGAGGCATATACGTATGCGAAGAAAGTAATTACAGACGGACACTATCCGCTGGCTTCCGACTATCGTGAAATCTTCCTGGCGGATAACAAAACCTGCAAGGAGATCATCTGGGGGTTGGTGCAGGACGGACAGCGTGCCCAAAGTTCAGCCGGAACAAACTTCTACGTAAAAGCTTTCGTGAATGGTCCGATGGACGAATTGTATAAGACAGGAGTCGGTTCGCGAGGTTGGGGTAATGTTCGTGCCAAGATGACACTGGTAGACGCCTTTGATGCGGATGATGTGGCGTTTGATGTCAATGATACCTGGGGTAACGGAAAGAAGGATAAACGTGCACAGTTTATGACCGCCCTTCCGAATCAGGTGAAGGAAACCTGGGACTCGGAACTGAATATGACCAGCACCTTTACCTGTGGTTATGGCTATATCAAATGGAGAAATGTAACCAAGGATGATCAGCTCTGTGCTTCGGGCGATGCTTATACCTCTATTGATTTCCCGTTGTTCCGCACCGCTGATGCCTATCTGATGGCTGCCGAAGCTATCTTGCGTGGCGCAAATGGTACGGAAACGGAAGCATTAGGCTACGTCAATGAAGTCCGGTCCAGAGCGTATATGTCCGGTAAATACGCGAAGAGCGGTGTCCGTTCGGATGTTTCAGGAGAAATCGGCCTCAATGAACTTTCTTTGAACTTTATCCTGAGCGAGCGTCAGAAAGAACTGGCATCCGAGCTGACCAGGCGCACTGACCTGATCCGTTTCGGTAAATATACGAAAGGCAATAACTGGGACTGGAAGAACGGTATCCGTCTGGGAGGAGATGTGGACGACAAGTATCAACTGTTCCCGATACCGGAAAGCGAATTGACCAACAACCCGGCGTTGAATCAGAATGACGGTTATAAACAATAAATGAAGAATAGAATGAGACTGAAACAATTACTGTTATGTGGTATGATGTGGATGTGCTGTGTTCCTCTTGGAGCGCAGACATCCAAAGAAGAAATGTTTTCTACTATTGAGAAAACGGGTGGAGTCTATTGGGCCTATCCACTTGATTTTGCACCGCAAACCCGGGCTCCCAAAGGATATAAACCATTCTACGTAAGCCACTATGGACGGCATGGTTCCCGTTATCTGATTGGCGACCGTGATTATAAATGGCTGGTCGACCTTTTTGAAGAAGCACATCGTGAGGGTGCACTTTCCGACTTGGGAGAAGATACCCGGCAGCGTTTGCTGAAGGTGTGGGAAGAAGCGGAAGGCCATGGAGGTGATCTGACACCATTAGGTGTCCGTCAGCATCGTGGAATTGCAGAAAGAATGTATGCCGCATTTCCCGAAGCCTTTAAGGGCAATCCTTCCATTTCTGCCCGTTCTACGGTTGTGCTGCGTTGTGCGATGAGTATGGTGGCTTTTGGTGATCGTTTGAAGGAACTGAATCCCAATCTGCGCATTTCTTATGAAGCCAGCCATAAGTATATGGACTACTTGAATTACCATACGGACGAATCCAATCGCTTTACTTCTTCCACTGACGGTCCGTGGGCTGAAGAATACAGAAAATTTGAAGATGTTCACACCAATCCCGACCGGTTGATTGCTTCTTTATTTAAGGACAAGCGTTTCATACTGAAGAAAGTGAATCCGAAGGAAGTGATGTGGGGTATATACTGGGTGGCGAGTGATATGCAGAATGCAGAGACGAAGGTTTCCTTCTATGATCTGTTTCAGCCCCAGGAGCTGTTTGATTTGTGGCAGTGCATCAATTATCGTTTCTATGTGGGCAATGCAAATCATGCCGACGGGAAAGGGATTGTTGTAGCCAATGCGAAATCATTGTTACGGAATATTCTGGATAGCGCCGATGAGGCTATTCAGAAAGGAGGCATAGCCGCTACCCTTCGCTTCGGGCATGATGGCAATGTGATTCCTTTGGTGGCATTGATGCAGATAGAGAATTGTAACGTTGCCGTAGATGATCCTTACGAGGTGTATAAAGTGTGGAGTGACTTTAAGGTAGTCCCTATGGCGGCTAATGTGCAGATTGCCTTCTTCCGGAATGAAAAAGGAAGTGCGGATGATATTCTGGTTAAGATTCTGCATAATGAGCATGAAGTACATATTCCGGTACAGACCGACCAGTTTCCTTTCTATAAATGGAGCGATGTGGAGAGTTACTACCGGAACTTATTGAAATAAAGCACAGTTTTAAAGTTAACAATATTGAAACTACTAAATGGGAAGTGTGCCGATGGGATATCGGTACACTTCTTTTGCTAATATAATGTTAATGCTTTCCTGTTTATATGCTATTTCATAAGAAAACCTTTATCTTTGCACCCGAAAATGAAATGTGGAGAGATTTGAGTAGCTTGCAACCACAGAAAAAAATGCTAAAACACATCCTTTTCTGACGATGCTCCGAGCATCGGGATATGCATGTCTACTCACCACCAGATCCCCGCTTTTCATTCTTTAATTATTCATTCTTTAATTTAGAAGTATGGGATATTTATTCACATCCGAATCGGTGTCTGAAGGACACCCCGACAAAGTGGCCGATCAAATATCGGACGCTGTGCTTGACAAACTGTTGGCTTACGACCCCAGTTCGAAAGTAGCTTGCGAAACTCTGGTTACTACCGGTCAGGTAGTGCTGGCTGGAGAAGTGAAAACCAAAGCGTACGTTGACATGCCTCTCATCGCACGCGAAGTAATCAGAAAATCGGCTATACCAAAGGCGAGTACATGTTCGAGAGTAATCGTGCGGTGTATGAGCGCCATCCATGAGCAGAGCCCCGACATTAACCGCGGTGTAGAGCGACAGGACCCTATGGAACAGGGTGCAGGAGACCAGGGAATGATGTTCGGCTACGCTACTAACGAAACAGAGAATACATGCCTCTTTCGCTGGACCTTGCACATCGCATCTTGCAAGTGTTGGCAGATGTCCGTCGTGAAGGCAAGGAGATGACTTACCTCCGTCCCGACGCCAAGAGTCAGGTAACTATTGAATACGATGATAACGGTACACCCGTACGCATCGACACAATCGTAGTCTCCACCCAGCACGACGACTTCGTACAGCCTGCCGACGACAGTGATGCTGCCCAGCTGAAAGCGGACGAGGAAATGCTCGCCCACTATCCGCCGGGATGTAATCGAGATTCTGATGCCACGTGTCATTGCCTCTATTCATGCAGAGAAAGTACTTGCATTGTTCAATGACCATATCACCTATCATGTTAATCCTACCGGAAAGTTCGTAATCGGTGGTCCTCACGGTGACACCGGGCTGACGGGACGCAAGATTATCGTAGATACCTACGGCGGCAAGGGTGCCCACGGCGGCGGCGCTTTCTCCGGAAAGGACCCCTCTAAGGTAGACCGTAGCGCAGCTTATGCAGCCCGCCATATTGCCAAGAACCTGGTGGCAGCCGGTGTGGCTGACGAAATGCTGGTGCAGGTGTCTTATGCTATTGGTGTGGCTCGTCCCATCAATATCTATGTCAATACTTATGGCCGCGGCCATGTAAATATGAGCGATGGTGAGATTGCGAAGAAGATAGATGAACTTTTTGATCTTCGTCCGAAGGCTATTGAAGATCGCCTGAAGCTTCGTAATCCGATTTATCAGGAGACTGCCGCTTATGGCCATCTAGGTCGTGAGCCACAGATTGTTACCAAGCACTTCAAGTCTCGTTACGAAGGTAACAAGGATGTAGAGGTGGAACTCTTCACTTGGGAGAAACTGGATTACGTGGACAAGGTGAAAGCCGCTTTCGGTCTGTAATCTTTCTCTGGTTTTGTAATCAGCGTAGCTTTACAAGCTATTTATATAGAAGCCGTCCTGCTTCCTTTCGTGTGCGAAAGGAGGGGACGGCTTTTTATTGTTCTCATTTTAGTATAGAGCTGTTTCTTGTAAATATGCTGTTTTGTTTGTTACTAACAAATAGTTTCATAGCTTATTGGCAAATGATTTCATTTGTTGTCAGCAAACGAATCTTTTCCTCTGGTTGTTTTTAAGGGGACAGAACGATTGTAGGGTGGGCTGGCAAATTGTTTTCTATTTATTGATGTTTTAATCAAATTGATGTTGTTTTTTTATTTTATGTGATTATAGGTATTTCTCAATTTTGCATTATAGAATATTCTATGAATAAATAAGGAATGTAAATTCGTTATTCTTGCATATTCTTACATGTTTCCGGGCTTCTTATGCAGAAAAGGGTTACTACTTATGGACCATAAGGTTACTACTTATAGGTGATATCATTACTACTTACGGTCAAAAGGGTTACTACTTATGGGTAATGCACTTATTTGTGCCGGCAATTCTCCTTATATTTGTGTTTTTAGGGTAGTGTTTTACTCTAAAAGAAGTGTAAGTATTTCGATATATTATTAATAATCTGTGGCTTGCTGAATTTCGTTTGTTTCTTTTTACCTCCATGGTCAGTTGTTCGGGAATAATGCATTCTCAGACAATTAGAAATGCAAAGTGTCAAAATGATAATGGGCTACTATTTATGTTTCAACAGTTTACTTTCTCATTGGCTTTTTCCATGATTTGTTACTATCTTTGTTGTATTGAAACGAGAAGTTTAAAATAGCATGAAAAAACTGTTACCTGCTTTCCTGTTCTTCATATCATTTACTATTCTGCTGGGGGCATGTAGAAGAGGTTCTCATGCAGTCAGTTCTATTCTGTTATTGGCTGATTCGTTGATGCAGTCGCATCCTGACAGTTCGCTGCAATTGCTGGAAGCTATACCTGCACCGCAGAAGATGGGGAAAACAGACAGGGCATGGTATGCCTTGCTGCTTACGCAGGCGAAGTATAAGAATTATGTGTCGCTGGAGAATGATTCTTTAATACAGGTAGCTGTGGATTATTTTGAAAAGAACAGCGATAGAGAACGATTGGCAAAATCTTATTTTTATAGCGGGTGTGTGCATCGGGAGCAAGAAGACATATCTATTGCCATAAATCTATATTTGAAGTCATTGAGGACTATGCCTCAAGGAGGTGACTCGGTATTTTTGTCGATGGTATATGGGCATTTGGGAGATTGCTATGGAGAACAATATTTGAATTCTGCTGCGATAGATGCACATAAGAATGCTTATGCTCTTTGCGGTACCGCGCATATTGATCGGGCTTTGTATGCCTTGTTGAAGATAGGAGACAATTACCTGATAAAAGATGATTCTGATAGTGCTTTCATTTATTATCAGCAGGCGAAGCTTCTGGCTGATTCTTTGCAAACTTCTGCCTTTAAACCTCTTGTTTATAAAAATATAGCCGCTCTCTATAATGAGAGAGGAGAATATGAAGAGGCGAATAGTTATATCTCAGAAGCAATGAGAGACATAGAAGTGGAGGAAAGTCTTTATTCTATTTATTTCTTGAAGGGTGATATTATGAATCATTTGAATAAAAAAGATTCGGCTCTTTATTATTGGAATCTGGCTAAATATTCCTTTGATATTGAAACTAAAGCCTCTGCTTTTGATAGACTATTTGAATTAAACAAAGAGCAATCCCGCTGGCGAGAGGCTGCTTTGTGTGCCGATTCTTTCATCGTTTACTTTGATTCTATTCAAGCGAGTGCGTATCGAGCCGAAATTGGTGATTTGATGGACAATCATCAATTGGAAATCCATAAATACGCATTGTTGAAAGAGCATCAACTTGCAAAGAAAAAGATGATTTACTGTTTTTGGGGCTTATTTTTAGTATTGGCATTAATTTATATGTGGAGGGATAGATGTCGTAAGAATAAGTATATAGCTCTGCAAAAACAATTGAATGAGAATCGTGCGGAAATAATGATGCTGAGTGAAAGCTCTGCACCAATTGAAGAAAAAAGTGCAGAATTGCATGATCTGAAAGAAAAAAACTTGCAGATTTGTATTTCATTATTCGAAGCAACTGAGGGGTATAAGAAATTGAATGAGTTGAAAAATATGAAGCCTGGTAAACGCATTCTCAAAATTCAGGATTATAGGGAAAGGATTATTGGTGATATCCGAGAATCATTCTTAGATGTTATGAACAATTTGAGGGAGAATTGCCGTTCATTAACTAATGAAGATTTATTTTATTGCTTGCTGAGCCTGCTTCATTGTCCCAAAGATTTGCTTTTAGGTATAATGGATGCTTCTTCAGATGCTATAAAAGCAAGAAAACACCGGATTAAGGATAAAATGGATACTATTCTTTTTGATAAGGTGTTTGGTTCTGATAATCAAAAACTTATGTGATTGACTCTATAGAGTGTTACTGTAAGTCTACATGAGCTTGTTACCTCTGTTACCTTTTTTTTCTTGATTTTCATAATAAAAATTTAGTTATTTGGAGCATCAACCAATTAATCTTATATATTATGAAAACAAAATTTTTATTCTTGTTATTGATAGGGATTTTATTATCAGTTCAGGTTTGGGCAGAATCTCAATCTATGAGGAAACGGATTATATTAAAAACTGCTACGAATACTTCTCAAGGCACTCCTCGTTCTGTAGATCCGGCTTCATGGATTATCGCTTGCTATGATGTTGAAGATAGTAAATTATTTATTGATATTCCTGTCCCATGTGGCACTTTAACTGTGAGCGTATCAGATTCTTTGACCGGTGAAATGGCTTACTATCAGTCGTACTTTGATGAAAGTTGTATAGTAGTAGACATGTCCGGCACGAAAGTGGGAGACTATGTGTTAGAGATTTCTATAGGAGAAACCTTGTTGTTGGGAGGATTCAGTATTGAATAAACACTACACATCATGAAGAATAACAAACGAATATTTAAACGGATAGCTGTCATATTCCTGCTATTCGTGGTTTTATCTATGTGGGCAGCCGCTGATGCATACGCCCAAAATAAAATCAAATATACCTATGACAGTGCCGGTAATAGGTTGTCTCGCCAAAAGGAAATTGTGGTTCAGACAAGGGGTGCTTTGAGCGATGAAGAAGAACCATCGGTATATGAAGAAGAACTTTCAGAAACGAAAGTTACTATTTATCCCAACCCGACAAAGGGAGTACTCAAAGTTGATATCTCAGGAGTTGAAAAGTTTGAGAACGCCCAAATATCTCTCTATGATCTTACCGGAAAGCTGTTGCAGCAGTGGGCGGGTATATCCCAGTCCAATACAATTGATTTATCCGAACGGACTCCAGGAATGTATATCATGCAGGTTGCCTACAATGGTAAGATTAGCAGCTGGAAAATAATTAAAGAATAAGATAACCTTAAAACACACTCCTCCATGAAAACACATTTATCATTGATATTTTTTATCGTGTTGTTCTCATCCTCTGTTCATGCACAACAGGGAAATACTAGATCATATCCAATTGAAGTTGGCACTTATAATTCTGAATTTGATTATTCAGATTCACAAAACACGGAAGATTTTACAAACAATTATACGGGGCGACCTTCCAATGATGTTTTTTATAAATTTACTATAAATACTAGGATGAAGGTCATCATGAAGCATTGCGAATCAGAGCTTTCTGATACCTATTTGAGCCTTTTGGATGCTTCCGGAAAATTAATTGACTATAACGATGATGCTGACTTCTCCATGGGCTGTGGCGGTGGTGCTGGAGAGGCTTATTTATCAAAGATACTGGATGCCGGCACGTACTACGTCGTGGCAGAAGGATATGAAGAGAACGGAGTTATTACTACTCAAATAACCGGGATGTTTTTATCTTCAGAAGGGGATAGTCGACAGAATGCTATTGACGCCGGTACTTACAGCAAGAGTTTTGACTATTCTGATATACAGAATATGAATCTTTTTTCTAATCAGTATGCAGCCGGAGAACAAGAGGACGTTTTCTATAAGTTCACATTAACCCGTAAAATGATTGTAACAATAACTCACTGCGGATCAATGGTCTATGAAACTTGCGCCTATCTGTTGAATGCCGCGGGAGGTGTCATTGCTTCCAATGATTATTACTCAGATGATGGTGGCTGTTCTTCATCCTCTCATGCCTTTATACAGAGAACTTTAGAACCGGGCACCTATTATATAGTATCGGAAGGATATGATACAGCGGAACTTATTACTACTAATATTACCGGATATGCCTCGGAAGATTTTGATTATCCGGACATTCCCAACACATATAGTGCGGAACCGGAAGCCGTTGGCTCTCTTGGTGGAACTTTTGATGTATCGGCTACTGGAGCTGCTACGTATTCAATTCCTATTAAAATTCCGCAAGGTGTAGGAGGTATGCAACCTACGCTTGCTATCGTTTATAATAGTCAGGCAGGAAATGGAATGTTGGGTTGGGGATGTAATTTGTCGGGAATGTCAGTTATAACTCGCGGTCCGAAGGATATGTATCATGACGGTACAGCCAAGGCATTAACTTTTTCCGCTGATGAGGCTTATTATCTGGACGGTAAACGCTTGATTTATTCTTCTGGTACTATAGGGCAAGAGGGAGCCGTATATTATTTGGAATCCGATCCTTTTACTAAAGTGATTGTTCATGGCACATACACTACTTCTACAGCTAATACATGGTTTGAAGTACAATCTTCTACCGGGCAGATATGTTATTATGGAAATACAACCGGTGCCCGACAAAGCTACACAGCCGGTAATTCCCCCAGAATCTATGCATGGTATCTGGATTACGTGGAAGATCCGTTGGGTAATTACATGAATTATACCTATAATAAGTGGAGTTACTGCATGTACCCCAACACTATAATGTATGGAAATAATAAGAATGGGAGTACCGGTTTACAGAATACGGTTACTTTCAGTTATGAAACTCGCTCCAATGATCCACAGCTATTTGTTATTGAAGGCGTAAAAGGAACCATGGATCGTAGACTGAAAACCATTACAAGCAAAACGGGAAGTTCGGTTTACCGTGTTTATGACTTGCGATACAATACCACCGGTGATGCTTCCGGTACTAAATATTCACGTCTGACAAGTGTTACGGAGAGGAATGGCGCCGGCGATGTTATGCAACCTGTTAAGTTAAACTGGTCTTATTTGCCTTCCCTATATAGTATTCCTGTTTCTCCTCAGGTGAATGCTGCTTCTGTTTATCCAGCAGTCGCATTTTCTGAACAGCAATTTATTGCTGGTGATTTCAATGGAGATGGTTTGACGGATATGATGGGAATCTCTCCTGTAAAGATACCGACAGGTACGAATTCTTGGACTTATGATACTTACGCTTATATATATTGGGCTTCGCTGGACTCTTCTGGAAATGTCCGATTTGTCGATGGAGCGAATTATCGTCTTGGAGCAAGTTTTCAATTGTCTGACATGCAAGAGTACAAAGCGGGATCGTCCGTCATCGATTTTGATGGAGACGGTCTGAATGAATTTGTAGTACCACATGTAAGCATCAATGATCATTGGAAGCAAATAGCTTTTTATGTTTATGGAAACACGGTTCAGGGGGCTTTCGGATATAACTTACAATACAGCAGCGAAATGCCCGCCTATGCTACTGGTGATTTAAATAATGACGGAAAAGGAGATATTGTTTTCATAGAAAAGGGACATAGTGGTAACAGGTATCCGGGTGAAATTATTGGGCATAATTCAGGAACATCTTTATATCGCACGGCATTTAATTTGACTTTACCTTCTAGTCCTGATAAGGTATTTGTATCTGATCTCAACGGCAACGGGTTGGAAGATATGATGGTAATTTATAGTGGAGGTTATACCATCTTTTGGAATCAGGGTAACGGAATAACAGGAACCACCTTTTCGGATGCTAAGAAAACTACGGGAACTAATGTTTCTAAAGTGTGGATGATTCGTTCCGGTGATTTCAATGGCGATGGTTTAATGGATATCCTAATGAACAGTACCGGTGAAAGTAGTTGGTATTTTGCTTTGAATAATGGCAATGGAACTTTTACTAAGTCGCAGGCATGCACATTGGGGCTTTACGATCAGAGCTTTACTTCAAAAGATGATTCAAGGTTTGATTGCCTTATATATGATTTCGATCTTGACGGGAAATCGGATGTGGTGATAACCAAGGCCATGTATGATAAGAAGAGCGCTATATTTCAAGGTTCTTGGGGCGAATTCAATAAAACTTATACCTATTGGATGCATTCTACAGGAAGCGCGCTTACCATAGTGCGTTCGGCGACTTCTAACAGAGATGAAGATGCCCTCTCATCCCGTTATCTGGTGGGCGACTTCAACGGTGACGGTCAGGTGGAACTGATGAATTATGGTTACAATTGTTATAATAGTAGCGATGCAAACAGAGACCCTGTATGGCGATTATACCCTAATAGTAGTTACAATACAGACAAAGGTAAGGTAACTTCTGTTACCGGTGACTATGGCAGTGTGACGAATATTACTTATACCTCCCTTGTCAATGGCGGTATCTATACCAAAGGTACGGGTAGCAGTTATCCTGTTGCCGATTATACTTTGCCTTTGCATGTAGTAAAGAAAGTAAATTCGGATAATGGTGCGGCAGGCAGAACAATGACAACTAACTATCGCTACAGTGGCCTTAAAATGCATTTGCAAGGAAAAGGGCTGTTGGGAATGTCTTCCATGATAGCTGAGAATACGACGTTGGGAACGGTTTCTGAATCTGGTGTAAAAGCATGGAATACTTCCTTCTATATACCATCTGCTACCTATACTAAAAATACCATAGACGGCAGTACGGCTGAAACTAACACTACGCTGACTATTGTGGATAAAGGCTCCAGGAAATACTTTGCTTACCCTTCATCTACTACAGAGAAGGATCTGGATGGCAATATGATTACTACCACCCGTCAGTTCAATACTACCTATGGTTACATGACCCATGAAAAGGCAGACTATGGTAATAACATGTATCGCACTGTTCAATATGGCAACTATACCCTTGCCGGAAAAACCTATCAGCCCCAGCTGATCACAAAGGTACAGAAGCATACGGACGACTCGTCGACTTTCACGCAGAAGATGGAAATCACGTATGATACCTCTAAAGGATATAAAACGAAGACTGTTGAAAATTATGGTTCCTCTTTGCCTTTAACTACTGAATTCACCTACGATACTTGGGGAAACGTGAAGACGGAGAAAATCAGTGGCTCTGGAGTTTCCGCCCTTACCAGCAACTATGATTATGATACAACGAAACGTTTTATCGCTAAAACTTCTACTAATCCGTTGTCATCCATTATTGCTTATACATATGATACTTGGGGAAATGTCCTGACGGAAACTGACGAAAGTGATACTTCCAATAAGTTAACAACTAGGCATACGTTTGATGGATGGGGGAACAGACTGTCTACTCTTTTTCCCGACGGTACTAAGAGAAGTTATCTGAGTGGTTGGAATGTCAATTCAAGTAAACGATTCTTTACGCTTGCCCAAGCTACGGGAGAGCCCTGGATAAAAACCTGGTACGACAATCAGGGGCGTGAGGTATTGGTAGAAACAATCGGTCCCCAAAGTATGTCCATTAAAGAGGCTACGACTTATAACAACAAAGGGCTGATCACTCAGAAAAAGACAGAAACTGGCAATCTTACCACGACGGAGAACTATACGTATGATGCTCGTGGGCGAGTGCTGACCCAAACAAGCAGTGCAGGGAGATCCGTTTCTTACGCTTATGGGAACCGTACAGTATCGAGTACCACAAACGGGAAAACTTATACCCAAGTCTATGATCCCTGGGGTGGAGTGAAATCCGTGACCGATCCGGTTTCCAGCATTGCCTATACTTATAAGTCACTGGGAAAACCTCAAAAGATAGTCACAGGTGGAGCTACTTTCACTATGACTTATTATGACACGGGCAAGCAAAAGACGTTGACCGATCCCAATGCAGGTACCATAACCTATACGTATGACGCTGCCGGACGATTGAAAACTCAGGTTGACGGGAAAAGTAAAACCACGACAAATACCTATGATGTGCTGGGGCGTATGTCCTCTTCCGCAACGGATGGTGTAACTACGACCTATACCTATGGAACGTCCGGCAACAACTTGCTGCGTCTGACAAAGGAACAGACGGGTAATAATTACACGACTTATACGTATGACAATTACGGTCGTACGAGGACTGAGACACGTCAAATAGAAGGAACAGGTGCTTTGGCATTTACTTACTCTTATAACTCACAGGGGCAACTGAGTAATATTGCCTATCCTGGATCTTTGACCGTCAGTCGCAACTATGACGCTTATGGCAATCTGCGACAGGTGCTGGCAGGTACGCAAAATATCTGGGAACTCACGGGAGCTACCGGAACTGTCACTACTACCAAACTTGGCGGTACATTGATTTCTACCGAAACCCGTAATTCGCAAGGCTTACTTAGTAACCTGAAAACGATGAAAGGCACTACGTCGCTGCATAATATGAACTATGTGTTTGATGGTGCTACAGGCAATCTTACTTCGCGTACGGGTATGATTGGGCAAACGGAAACCTTCACTTATGACAGTGCAGATCGTTTGACTGTTGTAAAGCAAGGTAGTTCTACAGTCATGAACATGGGTTATCATGCCAATGGTAATATTGTTTCTAAAACAGGCTTGGGTTCATACAGTTATGACAAACCTCATGCGGTAAGTACCGTTGACAATACCGGTGGCCTGATTTCCGAGAATAACCAGACCATTGCGTATACTGCATTTGATAAAGTTTCCTCTATCAGTGAAACGGTCGGTTCGAACAATTACCTGTTGAACATCACGTATGGTCCTGATCGCCAACGTTGGAAATCTACGTTGAAGACGAACAATGCGGTTGCACGTACGACTGTATATGCGGGCGATTATGAGATGGTCACCGAAGGCGGTGTAACGAAACAATTATATTATCTTGGTGGCAATAACGGTTTGGTAGCGGTATATGTGAAACAATCCGGGCAGCCTGATAAGATTTATTATGCCCACAAAGACCATTTGGGCAGTGTTGTGAAGTTGACCGACAATGCGGGTACTGAGGTTTTCAAGGCTTCATACGATGTCTGGGGCAGACGTACGGTAGCTAATAATACCTTCAAGTTCCACCGTGGCTATACGGGACATGAACATCTGGATGAGTTCAAGCTGATAGACATGAATGGCCGTATGTATGATCCGTTACTGGCTCGGTTCTTGAGTCCTGATCCGTTTGTTCAGATGCCTGATTTCTCACAAAATTTCAATCGATATACTTATTGCTTGAATAATCCGTTAATATATACGGACCCGAGTGGGGAGTTTTGGCATCTCATCATTGGTGCGGCTATCGGAGGAGCAATAAACTGGGTTGCCAATGGTGCGGATTTAAGCTGGGAAGGATTGTCCTATTTTGCTACAGGTGCCGTTTCCGGTGCATTGACCGCTGCTTTTCCCGGTGCCGCTATCGGCATTACGGCCGGTGCCGGTGCTGCCAATTCTGCGATTGGTCAGGGTTTTAACAATGGGTGGAACAATATCAATCTGCAGCAAGTTGCATTTGACGGTATAATGGCCGGTACGATGGCTTACGTTGGTGGTGAAATTGCAAGCAAGTTCGCCGGTCCCGTTCAGAAACTGACGGAAAAGATATCGTCTCCGATGCTTCGGGAACTGATAGTGCATGAAGCTTCCGGTCTACCTTTCGGTACAGTGATGGGTGGGATAATGGCTGTAGCTGATGATGACCCCAATACCTCCTTCTTGGACGGAATGTGGAGCGGTGCCAAAAAGAGCTTCGTGACAAGCGGATTATCGGCAGTTGGGAGTGCGGCGAATTATTCTTTGGATAACAAAGTGGGCATGCTTACAGGGATTCCCAAAGGAGGCGAGGTAAGGGTTGGACGTTGGATGTCTGAAAATGAGTATAATATAATGAAGAAAACGGGACGTATGGTGGAAGGACCGGAGGGATTGACATTTGTCGCAACTGGAGGATCTGATGCTTTTCAAGGAGCCAAAGTAGGTTCTGTATATGTTGAGTTTAAAGTACCTAAGAATAGTCTAATACAAGGCGGAAAACCTAATTGGTATAAAACTGTTGGTCCCAGTGCTAAGGGAAGTCAAATACGTGCTTTAAACAAACAAGGTGGTCAAATGTTGCCTAAAGTACGTAGTTTATCACCGATATTGAAAATTAAATAATAAGACAATGAAAGATTTAGGATGGGTTCAGAAAAATCTGATTCCACATTTAATAGATTATACTATTGAATGTAACTATTATAGCGAAGGCGATTTTGGTTCTCTTTATGCGATTACCTTTGAATCATCCCAAAAAGGAGGATATATTCATTTTTGGGGTTCAGGTTGGTTTGGAGTCGATGTTTATGATTATGAAAAAGATGAAGAGGTTCTTAATGTTTTATTAGAAGATAATGAAATAGAGGAACAGGATCAACTTCTTGAAAAACTGAAGAAAATATTATTACCAGACATGGAATAATATAGGTTGAGTGCAACCCGTCCAACCGGATATATCATCCGGTTGGACGGAAAACATTGAATATTTAAAATCATACTCAAATACAAATTTTATGATACGGAATAAACACATCTTAGGTTTGATGCTGTTGCTATTTGCAACTACCTCTTTTGCTCAGAGCAGATATGCTCTTTCATTTTCCGATTACATGGATGGAAAGTTTACTGCATTGGAGAATCTCACTATTGAATCCAGGTCTAAAAGTAAGAGATTTTGGAATGGAGGTGCTGATTTTAAACCAGAGACAGGTAATAAGGAGACGGATAAGTTATTAAAGAAAGATGTAAAGTATATCATACATCAGGATACCTTGTATGTAAACTGCCGCCAGTTAAGGTATCAGGGATGTAAGTTTGGCAGCTGGTATGCGCCTGGTTTTCGTTTTGGTACCGGTAGGATTTGTTTCATCAGCACTAAGATTGGCAAGGAACAGACGAGTGAAGCTGTCACTGCCGGCATACTCTTTGGTGCTATAGGTGGGGCGATCGTAGCATCTAAGCAACTGAAAAATAAGGCTTGTTATCTGATAGAGTCTGACGATAAAGAAGTGAAACTTATTACCAAAAACAATATGAGGACTATTTTGCTGAATTATCCAGAGTATTCGCAAGAGTATAACGCTCTCCCGGAGAAAGAGAAAGAATCGGCTGCTGTAATCATAGAATTTCTTGTGAAGACCAATTTACTAATGAGATATTAAAAAACTGTTAGATGAAGATTATGAAATATATATTGTTGACGTTTGCCTTGTTTTACTTGAATGTAAGTATTTGGGGACAAGAGAAGAGCATTGGTATTACGCTTGAAGATGTGGCCGGAATGAAGGAAAAGGAAAAAGAACAGGAGAAAGCTATGCGAACTCCGAGAAATACGTTCATTGTCAATTTGGGTTATGGTTGGATAACGAGCAGGGTAGAAATGCGTTCGGGCACTTACAAGTGGAAAGGAGGTCCGGAGTATAAAGTGGCGTACAACTGGGTTGGTAAAAAGGGTTATGGATTCGGACTGGAGTGTGCAGCTTTCAGCACTGATTTTCCTGAAGAAACTGTGACATTGGGATATGTGGCTCCTTCCTTAGTTTATTGTCAGAAGATTGATGAGAAATGGATAATCAGAGGAACTGTGAGTTTTGGGTATGCCTGGAATGGTGCAGGCAGAGACCGATTCTCGGGGATAGCAGCCGAACTAAGTTGGGGAGTAGAGTATATGTTGAATAGAGTGATAGGGCTGGGACTGGGTGTGGAATGGTGGCGAGCTTCTCTCACTCGTCCTGATGACTTCAGTTCTGCGGTAATTGTGATTGATAGTGAACGTCATGGAGTAAATCGTTTGGGAATTCAAGGTGGACTGAGATGCTACTTTTAAATCGTTTTCTATAATCGGTGGTTATGTCTTTTTAACCAATCATATCTTACAGTTCTTTCAGCCCTTGTCAACTGCCCTGTTCATCGGCCTTCCGGCTGAAAGTATTTCCTGAAAGGAAAGATTCTTTGCTTTCAGCTTTCAGCCGATATTGTAATCATGAGATTCTTCATGCTTAATAAATGCTATTTCATTAGAAACTTTAGTATTGGAAAATTCACGTATTTCACTGTATTGGATCTATAGATGGAAGGTGTTGGATCTATAGATGGGAGACGTTGGATCTATAGATGGGAAACGCTGGATATATAGATGCGTCATTGAATTTTATTAGATAGTATTTTTTAGTAAATATCATTGTTTGTTTTGGGGTAAAAGAAGCAATGATAACCATTAAAACATTGCTTCTTTTCCTGCGCGTTTTTATGCACAGTGACTATTCTCCTTGTCAACTTGACCCTTGTTTCACTAAAGAAGTATTGGCTGAAAGCTGAAAGCAAAGAATCTTTCCTTTCAGGAGATACTTTCAGCCGAAAGGCCGATGAACAGGGCAGTTGAGGAGAGCTGAAGAGCTGTAAGATGAAAAACAACTTTTCTTGCTGAAGTAGGTTTGTTACCACTGTTACCATATAATATTTTGTTTTTATGTGAAAGTTGTGGTTATTTGAAGCGTCAATAAAATCTTATATCACATGAAAACAACATTTCTACTTTTAAGAATTCAAACATCTAAACGGATAGTTGCCATATTTCTGCTATTCGTGGTTTTATCTATGTGGGCTGCTGCTGATGCATACGCTCAAAACAAAATCAAGTATACTTACGACAGTGCCGGTAATCGGTTGTCTCGCCAAAAGGAAATTGTGGTTCAGACAAGGGGAGTCTTGAGCGATGATGAAGGAGAGCCTTCCATATATGAAGAAAAACTTTCGGAAACTAAGGTGACAATTTATCCCAACCCTACCCGTGGTATGCTCAAAGTTGATATTTCAGGAGTTGAGAAGTTTGAGAATGCCCGAATATCTCTCTATGATCTTACCGGGACATTGCTGCAACAATGGGGCAGTATATCTCAGTCCAATGCGGTAGATATATCTGATCGAACTCCGGGGATGTATATCATGCAGATAGTCTATAATGGTAATACCAGTAGTTGGAAAATAATTAAAGAATAACCTAAAGCTAATACGCTATTATGAAGAGAAGAATATTTTTTATCTTGGTACTGTTATGTACCTTATCAGGATATGCCCAAATCTCAGTAGGCCGGGATTCTCTTGTTATAGATCCATTAAAAGATGAATTCATGCAAGAAGCTGATGAAGACGGACTGTATAAAATCGTGACAGAAGTCAATGAGTTGTCGTCGGAAGACAGTGCCGTCCGAAGTGAAGTTCTTTCGTTAGACGCCCCTCTCTTGAAGCCCCCGTTGAAACCATTAGATCCATTTGAACCGTTAGATCCTCTTTTGCCGGCGCCTCCATCCCTGCCCGAATTGCCAAGCACGGTAGAGATAGACCGGGCAAAAGCAGTAGGTGAAATACCTATTCAATCGAGAATAGAAAATGGCTCACTCACATACAGTGTACCTATTGAAATATATGGAGGGAAAAACGGACACCAACCCGCTCTTGCCTTATCTTATAATAGTCTGATGGGGAATAGTATTGCCGGATACGGGTGGTGTATAGGAGGATTATCCTATATATCTATTTGTAATTCAAACTATTATTATGATGGAAGCAATGCAAAACCGGCTAGTTTAGATAAGAATTCTGCCTATTCATTAGATGGGAGTCGGCTTATTAAGATATCAGAAACGTCTTCTCAAATCGATTATCAGACAGAGCACGGCAATGTGAAAGTTACATTTTATGCACCATCAGGAAAATACTATTTTGATGTTTGGTATCCGGATGGAAAGAAAGTAACTCTTGGATATTCCACCAATACATCGGCACAAATTACTTACCCGATTACTAAAAGTGTAGATGCATTCGGAGACTATATTGATTTTACTTATCTGTTGGATAATAACGTCTATTATGTCACCGAGATCAAATATGGCAGCAATTCTACTCAATATGGTGCTGTAAAGTTTACCTATCAGACAAGAAGCGATGTTCAATCTTCTTATATAGCGGGGCGGCTGATGAAGGATAGTAAGTTATTGTCGAAGATAGATACATATTATCAATCATCAATGCTTCTTAGTACTTATACGCTGAGTTATGACACAAGTATATATAGTTTCTTGTCTAAACTCAGTCTTAAATCGAATGGCAAAGAAGTTAATCCGCTGATGTTCTATTATGGAGGTGAGTCTGACGAAAGTCGTTTCCAGACAAGCACGGCTTTTCTTGAAACTTATTTTGCTAACAGTAAGGCTCCTGATCTTATCCTGCATAAGGGTAAGTTTAATTCTCTTACCCGGAGTGAGGGACTCGTTGCCTATCCTAATTTTGAATCTTATGGTATAACCGCTTATGATAAAAAAGGAAATTACCAGTATGGAAGTAAATATGATCCTGCACAGAATCTGTTGGTTTATAAGAATCTCGGAGATTACCTCTGTTCACCGGTAAAGATTCAGGCAGGTAATGGATTCCAGAAATTATATCCTGTTGATATAGATGGCGATGGAAATGATGAGCTGGTTAGAATTAATTATTGGTTGCATGATCAGAACAGCGCCAAAGTAGATATTACTACCTATGATAAGAATATGACAGCCCGGAATGCATCCTTCTTATTAGAAGGAACATTTGCAGAAGGCAGCAGGCAAAGTGCTGTTCCCAGATTATTCATTACCGGAGATTTCAATGGAGATGGGAAGATGGAATTGGTTGCCGTTTCGGGTAACAAACTTCCGAAGGGGGAAACCAGGACATGGTCAAGAACCACTATGTTTAATCTGGAAGTGAGGACTAAGATATATGATCAAACTCCATTCTTATTTGATTATTTTAAAGATGCGCTTTTTGCTGTCGACTATAACGGGGACGGGAGAACGGACATTTGCCTCATAAACGGAAGTGGAACTTATATTTACTCATATCAGGGAGGTGCTTTTGTGCAGATTGCATATACAAGCGGCATTAAGAGCACAGATATATCGGGTGCTTCCAAAAGAGAATTGTTGGTTGAAGATATTAACGGTGATGGGCTCACCGATTTTCTTTTAGGTCCGAAGAAGAATGATTACTGGATTGAAATGAAAAAACGCCCTTGTGGTGAATGTAGTGGCTGTAGAGGTGAGATTATTGATGATCCGATAATAAAGGATCCCTTTCTTCCTGACAATAATGGTAAAGTTGATATCGATAAGCCTCTTGATTTTACCACTCCGTGTATCAGACCCATTTCTTATCCGGTAACTCACTATAATAGTACGTATAAAACCTGGACTGCTTTATTGGCAACCGGTAGTGGATTTGTAAGCAGCACATTTGAGTTTTTATCTAATTCCGATACCAATTATCAGTTTCTGTTTCATGATCTGAATGGTGATAAACTTCCCGATTTAGCTGTAAAATCCGGAACTCAAATCAGTGTACATCTGAACCAGAACGGTAAACTGAATACTGTGGCCGAATCTGCAAAAGTGACTGTAGATTCTGATTCTCATTTTATAACAGGAACTATAGGAGATGGTTATAGTTGTAGGACCAGCCAATTGCTAAGTATAAAGGATGCCACTGTCACTCCAATCTCCTTTACACGTAATGATGCCCGGGGAAGAATGCTGACCGGCATGATTAACAGTTATGGGGTAATTGAGAAATTTGATTATGAAAATCTTACTAATGGCAATATGTATTGGACGACATCTGACTATAGTGTGGGTTTTCCATATAATAAGCTGTATATAGACGTTAATATGGTGAGTAATGCATACTCTATTTATAATGGCAAATACATATCTTCTGTATCGTATTATTATAATGATGCTGTTGCGCATCGTCAAGGCTTAGGCTTCTGTGGGTTCAGGAAAGTTAGGATATATGACAATAACAGGGGAATTCAGACTGAACAGACTTTTGATCCCATGAAGTTCGGGTTCATTACTCAAGTGGTCACTCCAACGGCGGAATCGTCTTATAACTTTCATATGGTTACCTTATCAAATAAGGTAGTCAGGATGATTTCGAGCAGCAAGGTAGAAAAAGATAAGTTGAAAAACGTGACAGTAAATTCCAGTTGTGTCTATGATGTTTATAGTAATGTAACGAAAGAAACATCAGTTTACAGCGATGGTCTCACGATAACAACTGATAACTCTTATCAGAACATAGACAATGGCACGACTTATAGAATAGGACTGTTATATGATCAGGTAACCACTAAAACAAAAGATGGTTTAACATGGGTCGGCAGAAATTACATACCTGTATTTGATAATAATCAGCTTCCGATTGTTACAGTGAATTATGTAAACGGGAAATCAGCCTCTCAAGTCAATCGTTCATATAAAGATGGGCTGGTTACTCAGGAATTTCTGAAAGAGTATGGAGCTACTACTAGCTTAAAAACGCTGTATGAATACGATTCTTATGGGAGGGTCATAAAGAAAACGACTCCTTTGAATTTTGTGAGTACGTATACGTACAATCCAAAGGGATTACTTTACTCTGTAAAAAATCATAAAGAACAGGAAACCACGTTCGAATATGATGATTGGGGTAGAAAAGTAAAAACTGTCTCTCCGGATGGTTCTGTAGAAACTACTTCATATTCTTGGGCTACGGCTCCGGCTTCAGCTTTAAGGCTTACTACCATTTCTGCTACAGGCGCTCCGACTTCCCGGACTTATTATGATGCTTTAGGGAGGGAAGTAAGAAGTGGAAAACAACGCTTTGACGGAAATTATATTTATACCGATAATGTGTATGACGAGAGAGGGAGGTTGGCTAAAGTTTCCGTGCCGTTCAAGGGAGCCACTCCTGCGCAATGGAATACATATACTTATGATTCTAATGATAGGATCATATCATTAAAATATGCATCCGGTAAGGAGGACACTTTTTCATACTCTAATACAAGCGTAACTTCGGTGGTAGATGGTGTTTCAAAAACAGAAAAACAGGATGCTTCCGGAAATATAATATCAGTTACCGACCCCGCAGGTGTCACTGCTTATAATTATAGACCAGATGGTCAGATGAATAGCGTAATTGCTCCGGGACAGATTACAACTACATTCGGGTATGATGATTTTGGCAGACGAATTACGATGAATGACCCAAGTTTCGGACTAATCGAATACGGTTATGACGCTATGGGGAATGGCGTTCTGGAAACTGATGCCAATGGAAATACTACGAAGAAAACTTATGATAATTTTCATCGTTTGACAAAAAAGGAGGTTGCCGGACAGACAATAAACTATAGCTATAATGCTGATAATCTCATAGAATCTGAGGTAAGTTCAAACGGGACGTCTAAAACCTATACTTATGATGCTTTGATGAGGCTAAAGACTATGAAAGAAACGAATGTGGATGGAAAATGGCTCAAAAAAACATTTACTTACACCAGTGGGCGTATATCAGACTTGGCGTATGCTTCTAATGTCGGCAGTATTGTGACTGAAAACTATACATATTCCTATGGTAATCTTTCGGAAGTGAAACTTAATAGCTCGACATCTATCTGGAAGTTAACTGCTGAAAACTCATTAGGATTAACGACCGGTGTAAGCACTGGTATTCTGACCCGTACATATTCTTATGATGCAAACGGGATTCCAACGGGTAGAGTAGTTAAAAACGGTTCTACTGTTATTCAGAATTCCGGATATAACTTTAACGCTAAGACGGGCAATCTGAACTGGAGAAAAGACAATGTGAGGAACATTCAGGAGAGCTTTAGTTATGACAATCTGAACAGATTAACAAGCTTTGCCGGAAAAACGGCTGCTTACAGTAACAATGGAAATATAACCAATATATCTAATGTAGGAGCTTTTGTGTATAATGATGAGAAACCTTATGCAATAGCTTCGATTACTCCTTATGGTACGGAAGTTCCACTTCGGGAACAACAGATTACCTATAATGCTTTAAGAAGGCCGGAGACTATTACTGAAAATGGTTATGTAGCAACATTTACATATAATGGGGAAGGTAATAGGGTCAAAATGAATCTGAAGAAGAACAATCAAGTCCAACTCAATAAATATTATTGGGGAAATCAATATGAATTCGAGACAGGAGTTGCGGGTTCAAAAGAAATTCTGTACCTTGGCGGCGATGCATATTCAGCGGCAGCAGTGTATGTGAAAGAAGGTTCAGGGGCTTGGGCTGTTTACTATCTATGCAAGGATTATCTGGGCAGTATAACTCATATCGTTAATTCTTCGGGTGGGCTGAAGCAGGAGTTAAGTTATGATGCATGGGGGAGGTTGAGGAATCCTGCTAACCAAGCTTTATATGCGGTTGGCACAGAACCTACGTTATTCTTGGGCAGAGGTTATACCGGGCATGAGCATCTGACAGCTTTTGGTTTAATTAATATGAATGCAAGGCTTTATGATCCGGTTATAGGCAGATTCCTGTCTCCTGATCCACAGTTGCAAGATCCATATTTGAGCCAGAATTATAATAGGTATTCTTATTGTTTAAATAATCCATTAAGGTATATTGATGAAGATGGAGAGTTCTTCTTAGGGTTTGTAACAGGCTTTTTCAGAGGATTATTTAAGAAGGGGAATATCTTGAAAAGGATTTTTTCAGCTTGGAAAGAGGGGATTAAGGGAGCGAAAAATGAACTTAAAATTAATTTTGGATTATTTCAGGGTTTGAAAGACTTTAAAATTCTTGATGTTTGGTCGCGCTTTACTTGGGAACTTCCTCAAACAGTAGCTGGTGTAGTATGGTCTCAATATAGAAATGCTATAGGAAATGTAGATAGAGTAGAGTATTTTGATGGGGCAACTTATGTAATAAATGAATGTTCACCAACAAAGAATAATGGTGTTACATTAGGTAGCTTTATTAATATAAATGATGGGAAAAGTGATTATTGGGGTGATGGTAAAATGCCTGTTGACAATGATGGAAACTTTGATCCTACAAAAGATCAACTTTATATGCATGAATATGGTCATTATTTGCAGAGTAAAAGCTATGGGTGGAGCTATTTGGTAAAAGTCGGAATACCTAGTATTATTAGTGTACAAGATAAAAGTTATGTAACAATTGGCAATAAAACTTATCCTTCCCATGATTTAGAAGATTACGAAATGAATGCAAGTAAAAGGGCGAAGAAATATTTTGAGAAATATTATGGAATAATGTGGGACGAATCCAAGAATCCGACTTTTTATCCGCAAGCTATAAATTATAACTTTAAATATTAGAAATATGAAATTGATAAATAAATTACTAATAATATTATTAGGATGTTCTTCCTGCGACCCAAATACACATGAATTTGGCTTCGAGGTGTATAATCAATCGGATAGAGAAATAGATGTGTGTTTAAACATGTGGTATCTGGGTATCCAAGATACTTTAGTACCTGCCTATCAAGACTATGATGCTACATCTCAATATAATTATGGATTTACAACCGTGGAAAAGAAATCAGTAAATTTGTTTATAGTACCTGGTTCAATTACTGCAGAAGAGATTTTTAGAATGGCTAATGATACGATACGCATATTTATTTTTGATACTGATACGCTTGCAAAATATTCTTGGGAGGAAATAAGTCGTAACTATAATATCTTACAACGATATGATTTGACGCTAAAAGATATGAAACTTTTAAAACATGATATCTATTATCCTCCCACTCCCGCTATGCGTAATATAAAAATGTGGCCTCCTTATAATGAAAAAGTATCTATAACGAATAAAACATTAAACTAATACATAAAATATGAAAAACCAAATCATTCTATTAGCAATCAGCATTTTGGGAGCATTCTCTCTTCATGCTCAGGAGATAAACAAAAGTCTGACGCAATCCAAAAAGGAAGTAAACTCACAGCCACGTAAGGGTACGGACTGGAATAAACAACCTATCGGTTACGTTTTTGGGGGTGTAGGTGTAGGGCATATTGTCTCCACAGAAGAGGTTGAGGGTTCTTCGTATATGTCCACAGGACTTGATTGGAGGGTGGGAATGTCTCGTTATTACAACCGTTGGGGGTGGGGAGTGTTGGTGCAGCAGTTTCGCGCCAAAGAGACAATGTCTCTCACTGACGGTTTTCAAACGATGGAGATGAAAGACGTAGGACGATTATTGTATATTGCTCCTCAATTCACCGGACGATGGGTTTTAGGGGAGAAGTTAACCATTTACGGTGCAGTAGGATGGGGATGGTTACGTTATAAAGAAACCCTTAAAGCAGATGGTTTAGGTAAAATTAATGCTACAGCCAATGCTTTGGGCGGAAACTTTACGATGGGGCTTGAATATCGTTTAAGTTCAGTAATAGGCTTAAGTGTGGATGCCGGCCTTGTGGGAGGTGAAATCGGAAAACCGAAAGTTGACAATGATGAGCTGCAAGCCGCAGTGAATGAACTATATACCGGCAAGATGGATGCCACCCGCCTATATGCAACGGTAGGAGCACATATTTATATCTGGAAGAAAAAGAGATAACGTCTTCTATCTGAATATGTCCGGGTTGCTTTATTTGATGTTTAATCATGCCATGCAAAACATTTTCCTCAACTAAAAGGTTATTAATATGGTATGGTAACAAAGATACTATTTATTTATAATTTGTCATTATCTTTGTTGTCATATCATATTAATGATGTCATTGAGTTAGGAAGCTACACTTTTGAATTGATTAAGAATGAGTAATATTTTGAAAAAACTATTCTCCATATTGGGGAACGATGAAAGTAAACCGGACTTTCAGACTTGCTGTACCCCTATGGAGGTATTTGATAAACAGAAAGTAAAAGCCATTGTAAAACAGTGGCTTTTGTTCATTGCTGAATACGAAACCCTGCCTAATGACATCATTGCATTGAACTTCAACTTGTGGGAAGCTGTCGAAGAAAATGGGCAGAGCTGCTATACACTCGAACTGACAGGCTCTAAACAATATGACGCGGAAAATGATGACTGGGCTTGTGAAGAAGATTTCGATCCGAGAGAAAGGAACTGTGATGCTTTGCAACTTTCCAGCGAAATCCCGTGGGAGGAAGTACTGAACGGCCTGGTGGAAGTTCTGAAAGAGTTAAAGAAAGAACTGAAAGTAATAAGTCTTTTTCAGGTGAAACATATAACAGTTGGGTTTGCGGAAGGCGATCTGATAGTTATAAAATAGAAACCTTCCGCAATGTGCTGTAAACAGACCTGATTCTAAGGTCGTGCTACTTGAAGAATGAACTGGGCGTTTGCTTATATTGTTTCACAAAGCAACGGGTGAAGTACTTGGGGTCATTAAATCCCACCCGGTAGGCTATTTCTGATACAATGATGTTATTGGTGCTACTCTCTAATATTTTCTTGGCAATCTGTAGCCTGTATAATTGGATGAAACGTACCGGCGGAAGTCCGGTGAGTGATACGAATTTCTTATAAATCACTGTATAACTGATGTTCAGCCTTTCTGTCAGATCCTTTACACCGAATTGAGGATCAGCATAGTTCTTTTCCAGAATATTCATAACTTCGTTCATGAACTGCTGGTCGGGCTGTCCCACTTCCAGCAGGATAGGATTCAAGTCTTGTTCTACGAATTTCTTCTGACGCAAATCCCTGTTCTTCAAGATGGAGTCTATGTGGGCTAATAATACGGATTGTTCGAAAGGCTTGGTGATATATCCGTCTACTCCGTTTTCATAGCTTTCTATCCGGGCAGTCTCACTTGAATTTGCCGTGAGAAGCAGGAAAGGAATGTGACTTAAAAGCTTGTCCTCGCGCAGCCTTTTGCAGAAGTCGGAACCATCGCATACGGGCATCATTAGATCGGATACAATAAAATCGGGCACGATATTCTGGGCTGTCTTATAGCCTTGCTCACCGTTGTTTGCTTCAGCGATATTGTATTTTTCTTTCAGCATATTCTTGATATAATGACGCATATCGGGATTGTCTTCTACCAATAACAAAGTCGGCTTGCTCCTGTCTATAGGAATGAACGGCTCGATTTTGTCTTCAACGGGTACGGGCTCTTTATATTCCTCATGAATTTCATTTTCCGCTGCGTCCGCCAGCGTAATGGGGAAATATAATCTGAAAGATACACCTTCTTTTTCCGAACTCTTGACTTTAATCGTTCCGTCTAATAGGTTGATAAGCTCTTTTACGATGTGAAGTCCGATGCCCGTACTGCTCTGTCCGTAGTTTGTATATTTGTTCTGTTCGGGTATCCGGTAGAAACGGTTGAATATTTTGTCTATTTCGTCAGGAGCTATTATGCTGCCACTGTTGGTGACGGAGATAAACTGCATGAGTTTGTTCGACTTGTCGATGAATTGGTTGGCATGCAATGTGATTTTTCCTTTATCGGGAGTATGCTTGATGGCGTTGGATAATAGATTGAACAGTATCTTATGCAGGTTTTCCTTATCAGAATAGATATGGTCACTCTTCAGGCGGTATATCTTTTCAAAGCTGATGTTTCGTTCTTTCATCAGGTTGGAAAAGTCGGTTATTGTTGTGTTCAGGAACTTGCTGAAGTTGAATTGAGAGTAATTGAGCGTTAAGTTCTGGGTATCGATCTTGCGCAAGTCAATCAGTTGGTTGACCAGTGAAAGCAGGTATTGAGCGTTCCGGTTGATAATCTGTAAGTCCTCTTTTTCTTTGGGATCGGTGGTTTGCCTGACAAGCTGGCTTGCCGGTCCTTGTATCAGGGTCAGGGGTGTCTTAAACTCATGTGCGAGGTTGGTGAAATAGGATAGCTTCTCTTTGTTGATAGCCTCCATCTGCTCGGACATGCTTTCTATCTTTTCTTTCAGAAGTTTCTGGATATGTTGTTGCCTTGCATTATACCAATAGATGATATAAAGCAGAATGGACACTATCAATATAGCGATAAGTGAGTAGAACCATCCTGTTTTATAGAATGGGGGATGTACAATAATGCTGAGACAGGTGGCTTCGGTAGACCAGGTGTTGTCGTGGTTGGTGCATCGTATTTCCAGCGTATATTTTCCCGGAGGCAGGTTGGTGTACTTGGCGTTTCTCTTTACCAATCCTGTGTTCCAGTGCTCCTCCAGTTCATGAATGCGATGGAAGTAGAACACCTTTTCCTGTTCGATATAATCCAGGCAGCTGAATGTGATTTCAAAGGAATTCTGTGGTGGATATAAATGCAGTTCCTTGGTTGTTGAGATACTTACGGGCAGATTGTCGCTGTTCAGATAAGGTATCAGCTGGCTGCCGTTACAGACAACGCTGGTGAGGGTTATCGTCCGCTGCTTTTGCTTGGGCAGGTTTACCAGTGGGCTGAATGTTACGAAACCATCGATAGTTCCCAGTAACATATTGTGATTGATGGTCTTACAACCGGATCTTTTATAGAATTGGGGTACCAGCAACCCGTCTCCTTCGTCGAACTTGAAGGCCCGTTTGGTATTGATATCGAAGAAGTAAATGCCTTTTAGGGTACTGATCCATAAGTTCCCGTTCTCATCGTCCAGAATGTTCGAGATGCTGGTGTCCGAAAGACCGCAGCGTACGGCATAGTTCTTGAAAGTATATTTTTCGTTGTTACCGTTGTCTTCCAACAGGTAGATGCCATTTCCGAGGCTACCCAGATAAATCTCCCCTTTTTTAGTTTCGAATATACAAGTGATCTTTTCATTGATTTTGCTTTCGGGATCATCCAGTTTGTGCTGATAGTATATACATTCGTAGGTATTCCTGGAATTTTCCAGGTCGATGACGTACACGCCGTTTCCGCCAATCCATAATCTTGACTGTGAGTCGATGAAGATTGTATTCATGTTATGAACGGGTTCTTTGGACTGTGTGTAGAATTTTAGCCGGTTGATGGCTCCCGTAGAGAAATCGAGTGTATTGATATGGCTGCCGCTGCATATCCACAGTGCATTTCGGGCAGAGTCCAGGGCTATGTCATGGATGTCATCGGAGGTCAGGGAGGAATTCAAACTGTTGTAATGTTCGAATACGGGATGTGACAGATTGTTTTTATCCAGTTTATCCAGCCCTCCGCCTATTGTTGATATCCAGTAATTGCCATGCAGGTCCTGAATGATATCCGAGATGTTGTTGTGAGCCAGTGAGTGCGGATCTCCCGGGTTGTGTTTGAAGAGCGAAAAGGAGTCAGCACCTTTCCTCTTAATGGCAAGTCCGCCATCTACAATTCCTGCCAGGATGTTTCCCTCTTTGTCTTCGAGCACCGTGCTGATGATGTTGGGCACTCCTTTCTCATACCCTTGCAGTGAATAATTGAAAGTTATGCGTTGCGGAGCCATGATATTAATTCCGCCGAAGTCGGTCCCTACCCAGATATTATCATTCTTATCAACAAATATCCGGTTGACGATATTATCATTCAGGGACCGGGCTTGTATACCTCTGCTGAAAGTAACGAATTGGTCATTTCGCTGGTATATGTTCACTCCGTTTCTGGTTCCGATAATGATGTCGCCTGATGAATTTTTATCAATATCTGTGATGAAGTTGGAGGAAATGCTGTGAGGATTATTGGGATTATGCTGATAGAGTATGCAGAACTGATTCTGGGTGTTATAGCAGTATAAGCCACTTTGGGTGCCGATCCACAGATAGTCACCATACGAAAACAGGCGGTTGAAGATTAACTGTGAAGTATCTAAGTTTGTAATTACGGGGATATTGCTGTAATCCTGTTTGCCCGAAGGAGTGAAATGCAATAAACACTTGTCGCCTCCCGCCCAGATATCACTACCGTGTTTTACGATGGTTTTGATATCCACATCTTTCTTCAATATCCGGATGTCTTTTATCTGCCTTTCTTCGTTCAGAATGATGTAGGCCAGTCCGTCACTTTTACCTACCCAGAGATTATTGAAATCGTCGACAAGCAGGACCTGAACGGGAGAGTAAAGCACATTATTGTTCTTACCGGAGTATTCCTTATAGAAGTTGAGATTTTCGTGAAGGAGATCAATGCTCATGATGCCGGCTTCGGAAGCTACCCACAAATAGTTGTTGTCGTCTTCGTCAATGTCATTGATGTAATTACTTTCAATAAACTGATACGGTTGCCTGGGAGCTGTGGAGTAGTGTTTCAGTTCGTAACCATCGTAACGGTCGAGCCCGTTGGAGGTTCCGAACCACATGAATGAGTTGTGATCTTTGTGTATGGTTCGGATAGAGTTGTCGCATAATCCGTTCCGGATAGTAAGATAAAGGTAATTGTATTGGTTTGGATTATCCTGGGCAAGCGCTAAACCCTGCCCTTGCAGGAAGCAGAGCAGGGTTGTGATTAGTGCTATTATCTTCGTATACTTCATATCCGGCATGGAGATTTAGTTATTGAAAACTGATCCAGTCGATTTCAACTTTACCGCTTCCTTTTAGAGACACGTATAAATCGTGGATATCGGTCTGAGCGGAACGAACCGGGGATTCAATATTTGTCCATTTATCGGTTTTGGGAACTTTTATTTCCGAGATAACCGGACCGTTTGTTCCGTTTATACGTATTTGCAGTGTTCCTCCGTTGTCCGAGGTTACTCTTGCTTTCACTTTCCGGGGGGTGCTATCTCCGAAGTTCACCCGGTTGTACTGCACCCATGCACCGTTTTTGCTCAATAAAGTTTTCCAGCCTTCGAATTTGTTTGCTTGGTTCAGGTAATCGATGGCCGCTCCCTGATTGCTTAACCGGCTGTAGCGATCCAGTTGAATTTCTTTCCGGGCGTCTGTTATGCCCACTCCGCGCAGGGTAGGGGTTACTTTTTGGATAGTGCCGTCCGGGTTGAAGAATAAGGAATCGACCCGTGCCGATCTGTTTTTATCGAATTCGGGGGAGTAATCGTTGTGGTGATAGAACAGGTACCACTGGTCTTTGTATTCCACCAATGAGTGGTGATTGGTCCAGCAATCGGTTGGTGATTCATCCATAATGATACCCTTGAACTCAAAGGGACCCATGGGATTGTCTCCCATCGCATAAGCCAGAACTTCCGTTTTCTCCTTTACCCAGGGGAATGTGAAGTAATATTTTCCGTTGCGTTCAAAGGCGAAAGGTCCTTCTTTGAAGCCTTCGGGTAATCCTTGAATTTGCATGGGTTCTGAGGCGAGTTCAAGCATATTGTCTTTCAGTTTTGCTACTGACATTCCGCGGCCTGACCAGTATATGTAGCCTTGCCCGTCTTTATCAATGAGCACGCAAGGGTCGATGCCGTTGACTCCTTCAATGGGAGTGGCCTGCGGGGTGAAAGGGCCGTAAGGCTTGTCGGCTATGGCAACTCCGATGCTGAAACCGCGTTTGCCTTCACCTTTAGGGGTGGATGGGAAGTAGAAATAATATTTCCCATTCTTGTATACACATTCGGGGGCCCACATAGAATAGGAGTCAGGAGCTACCCAAGGTACATTTTCCTGGCTTAGGATCACTCCGTGGTCTGTCCAGTCTACCAGATTGTCTGACGAGAAAACATGGTAATCTGCCATACAGAACCATTCTTTCAGACGCTCGATGGGGCTTGGAATGTCATGTGAAGGATAGACATACATCTTGCCTTCAAAAACTTTGGCGGTGGGATCGGCAGTGAACTGATCCGTAATAATGGGGTTCTGAGCTTTTAATGTACCTATTATTACCAGAAATGCGGATAATAAAAATAGTCTTTTGTTTTTCATAAGCTAATTGTTTTTTAGTGCGCACGGACTGTTATTTCTTTATCCGGACACAAAGATAAAATAAAAATCCGTTGGCGGAATTAATTTCTTTCTACAGGGTTATGAGTTAAATGATAAATAATCTTTTAGACGCGGATGACACGGATGACGCGGATTTTATTATACTTCTTATAGCGCAGCCTTTAAATCCGCGTTATCCGTGTCATCCGCGTCTGAAAAATAATATACCGAATGGCGCTAATCACTTATCACTAAACCCTAATCACTTTTGTTCCTTTCTATCCCGTAAAGTGACTTTGACGGATTGCAGGTCCCGGGCTGCGGAACTCGTTCCATAGAATAACTCATATTCACCCGGTGCCACACGCATGGTATTTGTAGAAGGATCAAAACATTCGAATGATTCGGATGGCAACTCTATCTTGACATCCTGTTTGGCTCCTGCTGCGAGTTCTACACGTGCATAGGCTTTTAGGGACTTTAATGGTCCGTCAGCATCATCTGTTTTGCGTATGTAAACCTGTACGACTTCAGTTCCGGAGCGCTTGCCTGTGTTGGAGACCGGTACAGTCAAGGTCAGCGACTCATCTGTACGGAGTTGGGTTTTGTTGCAACTGGCTGTACCTACGGCGAAATCCGTGTAACTTAATCCGAATCCAAATGGGAACAGAGGGTCGGACATATACCGGTATGTACGTCCTTTCATGGAGTAATCCTCATAGTCGGGAAGTTGTTTCGTACTTTTGTAGAAAGTGACGGGCAGCTTGCCGGAGGGGTTATAATCACCAAACAGCACGTCGGCTACAGCATATCCACCCAGTTCTCCTCCATACCATGCCTGGAGAATAGCGTCGCAACTTTCCGTTTCGGGCAGCAATGCCATAGACGATCCGGAACAGTTGACAAATACTACTTGTTTTCCGGCATCTTTCAGAGCTTTCAGGAAGTTTCGCTGTACAGCGGGTAATTCTATATCCGTACGGTCACCCCCTTTGAAACCGGGAATATTCACGGGCATTTCTTCTCCTTCCAGTTGTGGCGAAATGCCACCTACGAAGACCACTACATCTATGCCTTTAAGTTTCGAAATGCTTTCACTATAATTGATCGGGAATTCTTTGCCGAGGTTGAACTTCAGGTTTGCAGCCCAGTTTTCTACTTGTGCATAGAGTATTTCTATCTTATACTCTTTCCCTTTCTCCACTTGTAGCATGGTGCGGGTATCGGTGGTTCTCCAAGTGCGGTGTTTAGTCATCGACTTGCCGTTTACCAATAATTCAAAGTAACTGCAACCTTCGAGATTGAGGAGAATTTCGCCTGATTCCTTCGGGGTTAATACGGTTTCGTATTTGGCTGAGAACTTTTCAAGATTCACTCCCGGGCCAAAAGTATGTAATCCGTATGTAGTCACGTTGATGGGCTGGGTGGTACGGAGCGAAGAGACAGGCTCTCCCTGGCGTTCCGGATTGTTCCAGAATGTAGCTTTTATGCCGGGTTTCCCATCTATGCTGCATTGGTCAAGATAGGATTCCAATGTTTGGTCATTCACCAGGTCACAGCCTTTCATGTAGACGATCTGATTCTTTTTCAGTTTACTTTTGAAGCCGTCCAGGATGGTAATGGTCTGATTCGGAGTCCCGTTGTAGTTGCCCCACAGCATAGGTTTGTCATCAGCGTTAGGACCGATAACTGCAATCTTGCGGATGGATTTACTTAAAGGTAATACATTGTTTTTGTTCTGTAAGAGTGTCATTGTCTGGCGTGACATATTCAGTGACAAATCTTTGTGAGCCTTACAGTTAACTACCGACATCGGTATTTTTGTCCAGTTCACTAATGACGGGTCGTCCATTTCTCCGAGTTCAAAGCGTCCTTCCATCAGGCGGAGCACATGTTTGTCCACTTCTTCTTCCGTTATTAATCCTCTGGATACGGCTTCCGGCAGTTTCTGATAAGCATATCCGTATCCACATTCCACATCTGTACCTGCCATGGTTCCTTTGACGGCTGCATGTACGGCATCGGAGGAACTTTTGTGGGAAGTCCAGAAGTCGGCAATGGCTCCACAATCGGAGACTACGAGATATTTGAATCCCCACTCATCACGGAGTATCTGTTGAAGCAGACGGGTGTTTCCACAACAAGGATCATCGTCCAGGCGCTGGTAGGCACACATCACTTCGCGTACATCGGCTTTTTGTACCAGTGCCTTGAACGCAGGCAGGTAAGTTTCCCACAAGTCGCGGGGACTGACGTTGTTCAGATTGGCGGTATGACGGCTCCATTCCGGACCGCTGTGTACGGCATAATGTTTGGCACATGCAAGCAGTTTGCGATACTTCTCATTTTCAGGTCCCTGCAATCCTTTTACCACTGCAATACCCATTTGTGAAGTCAGGTAAGGATCTTCCCCGTAAGTTTCCTGACCACGTCCCCAACGGGGATCACGGAAGATGTTTACGTTGGGAGTCCAGACGGAGAGACTGTGGAAACGGACGTCCTCCAGTCCGTTGCGTACGCGCTCGTTGTGCTTGGCACGCATTTCATCGGAGACTGCATTGAAGATTTCGAATACCAGTTTGTCATTGAATGAAGCGGCCATTCCTACCGGTTCGGGGAAGACTGTTACATTTCCCTGATTGGCTACCCCGTGAAGGGCCTCACTCCACCAATTGAATTTCTTTATTCCCAGGCGTGGAATGGCTTCCGAATCATCACACATCAAGAGCGCTTTCTCTTCTAAAGTCAAGCGTTTCACTAAATCCTTCGCTCTTTCTGCCGGACTTAGCTCGGGATTCTGATACGGTAATGTTTGTCCCCACCCCGATAGGGAGAATAACAAACCACAGGTTACTAATACCTTTTTCATAATAATGTTGTTTTCATGGTATAAAATTATGTTTTTATTTCTTGGTTGCTAAGGATGATATCTCCCCAGTATTTTAATTTCATCTCCTGAAATATCGGCTTCGAACAGTGTGGGTCTTCGTGGACCCGGGTTCTCGGAGTCGAGGCTTTGGTGATGCAGGCACATCAGCAACTTTCCATCGAATGTACGGAATAACATACCATGCCCTGAATTATTAGGTATCAGAGGAGCATTGCACTGAACCCAGGGGCCGGCAAGTTTACCCGACCCGGAATAAGCCACTCCCTGCGCACAACGGCTGTTGCTCCAACTGGACCACAACATTCCTAAACGTCCCGTACCTGTCCGGAACAGGAACGGACCATCTGCCACATAGCCTTCCAGCGCCATGCCGAAGGTGAGTTCACCTATCGATTTCATTTCTCTTGGCCATGGGGCATCGGATGCTCTGAAAAGGGTAGTAGCGGTCCCTATTGATTCTGACAGGTCCGGAGCAAGCTGGATGTAGTTGATCATTCCGTTTACGGTTTGCATCCATTCGTGGCAAAAGACCATATAAGGTACTCCGTCTTCTTCCCAGAAACTACCGTCGAGTGTAGACCAGTCTTCCGGCAGATAGTCCGTGCCGCTGATGGGGTGGTAGGGACCTGCTGCTTTGTCGGATGTAAGGATATGGGTGGCACGACGTTGCACATTGTATCTGTTGGGTACAGTGTCTACTATGATCTTGGGATTGGTAAAGGTGACGAAACAATAGTATTTACCTTTATATTTATGGAGCTCCGGGGCCCATATCCTTGGAGCGGTTCCAATCCAGGAAGTTGTATCCACAGTAATGTATTGATAGGGACCTGTCCACATCTTTAGATTCGTGCTTTTCCATAAACTGCCGCCACTTCCAACCAGATAATACATCTGTGTTTCTTCATCGGCCAGGATAAAGGGATCGCTTAACTGCAAAGAGTCAAAGGAAGTGGTGTCCATCTTATCTCCTTCCTTGCCGCCGATAAATGTATATTGCTTTACCGGTTCCGGGCTCTTAGTCTGGTTACAGGCGACCAGACTAAGAACGAACAGAGTTATTGTGAAGTGAAACAGTATCTTCATAGTTGCAAGTATTGTTAAAACTACATCTGTATTATCTGAAGCATCATTTGAATATTAAGCCTGCAAATTGATGCAATGAACGCCGCCAGGTGAGCCATTCGTGGGCTGTACCGGGAGACTCGTAATAGATATGGTTGATGTTTGCTTGAGTCAGTGCATCATGGAATTCCGTTACATTTTTAAAGCGTGCGGCTTCTTCGGTTCCCAGACTGATATACAGTGTTTTCACTTTTTGATTGAAGGCTTCGGCATCAGCAAAAACTCCGTTGTAGGCTGTATTCAGTTCATTGCTGTTCATCCTTCCTCCGCCACTGAATCCACCGATATGGGCAAATTTATCTAAATGGGCCAGCCCGATGCTTACAGCCTGGAAACCTCCCATTGACAAGCCGGCTATGGCACGGTGTTCCCTGTCGGGCAAAGTACGGTAGTTTTTATCAATCATGGGTATCAGTTCATTGATAACCACCCGTTCAAAAGTATTGAAGTTGAACCTGCCTTTTTGTCCCGTTTCTTTTTCTTTGGGGTCTGTAGCATATCCTCTGTCCATGACTACCAGCATGGGAACGGCTTTTTGGCTGGCAATCAGGTTATCCAGAATGTTGTCTGCCTTTCCTTGGTTCGACCATCCGGTTTCGTCTTCTCCGCTACCATGTTGCAGATATAGTACGGGATACTTCTGAGTGTTGTTCTCGTCATAACCTGCTGGAGTATATACAAGGCACTTTCTCCATGCCTGAGTGATGTCGGAGTAGTACATCTGTGTACGGATTTCACCGTGTGGAACGTGCTGAGGCAAATAGTAATCCACTCCTTCTTCCGGAATTTCAATGCCGCTTGACATCCGGCCACATCCGTAGAACAATTCGCTGGAAGGATCGGCTACGGAACACCCGTCTATCTCCAGGAAATAATAGTGGAAACCGGGCACTTGCGGATCGGAGGTTACTTCCCAAATACCGTCTGCATTCTTGGTCATGGGATATTTCTTCATTAAGTCCAGTTTTACCGAGTCTGCATCGGGAGCATTTACCCTGACGGTTACTGATAAGTCCGGATTTACCACCGGATAACTGATACCGAGGATATTGGTCGATGCCGATACCGGGGCAGTTGCTTCTTTTTCTTTGGGTTTCTGTGCACATCCGGTAATCAGGGAAGCGATCAGAGTTGTATATAAGATGGATTTCAGTTTCATAGTCTGATTATTTAAAGATAAGAGGTGTAAATTGATAGAGACAGCGCCGCCAGGTGAGCCATTCGTGGGCTGTGCCGGGTGACTGATAGAATAGGCTGTTGATTCCCTTCTTACTTAGTGCTGCATGCAGAAGTTCGGCATTGGGACCTTCTTCTTCACCGATTCCCAGCCAGATGAACTTGAAATCTTTATTGAATGTGACGGGATCTTTGAAAGCGCCTTCGTAGAGTGCGTCTATATCCGTATTTTTGTCTATGGGCAATGCTCCGCTGAATGATCCGATGTAAGAGAATAAATCCCGGTGGTGCAGAGTGGTTTCCAGAGTTTGTTTACCTCCCCATGACAAACCTGCCATGGCACGGTTCTCTTTGTCCGTCAATGTGCGGTAAGTCGAATCTACAAGTGGAATTACATCTTTTACCATCATGTCTTCGAAGGCGACGAATGCGTCTACCGATGAGCGGGCATTCGGCTGTTGTTCGGGATATTTGTTTCCTGCATATACGGCATATCCGCAGTTCATCACTACAATCATCGGCTTGGCTTTTCCGCTGGCTATCAGGTTGTCGAGGATGGCACCGATACATCCTTGGTTGGGCCAACCTCTTTCGTCTTCGCCACCTCCATGCTGCAAGTACAGGACGGGGTAACGCTTATCCGGATTCTTCTCATACTCGGCAGGGGTGTATACGTACATTCTGCGCCATTCGTCGCATACTTTCGAGTAGAATCTGCGGGAACGGAGTGCTCCTTGCGGTACCCCTTTCTGCGGTAAGTAGAAATCTACTTTTTCCTCGGGCACTTCGAAGGCACTTGCCTGGCGGCTCATCCCGAAGTAGGAATAGGTTGAGGCGTCAGTTACCTGCAAGCCTCCTATTTGTACCGAGTAATAGTGGAAACCGGGCACTTGCGGAGAAGAGGTGAGTTCCCACGTTCCGTCCTGTCCTTTTTGCATTTCGTAGGGACGGTCGAGAACGATTTGTACGCTCTTTGCATCGGGAGCTTTTACTTTGAAAGTCACAGTTCGGTCGGGGTTCACCATAGGATATTGGGCATTTGGAATATTGGTAACTGAGGGTATTCCCTGTGCCCACATCGTCCCTGTGATAATGGAACAAAATATCATTGCGCTTCCCGTCCTGATAATTGCTCTTGGTAATTTCTTTCTTTTCATTGTTCGTCTTTTTATACTTTTCAAAAAAACTATTTGATTATTAATGATAACCGCAAAAGTAGTATGTAACCCTCTTAAGGAGGGGTACAAAACTATTTTTGAGGAGGACTTTTCTTGCTGGCAGGGCATTTATGTAACACTTGTGTTACATTTGCAGGACACAAGTGTTCTGTTTGTTCAACACAAGCGTTCTGCAAATGAAATGCAAGTGTCTTGTAAATGGAGAACCGGAGACCTTATTTCAGCAGGCTGTTGACTGCGTTCACCAGGTAGATGTAGCTTGCTGCCAGATCTATTACATACTCATTCTCGCTCCAAAGAAAAGGATAGTCCTCCCTGTTCTCGGGGAAGTCCGGTTTCAATATCCTGATGCCCGGCACCACACCTCCGGGGATGAAACTGAAGTCGGCCCGGTTGCTCCCGTAAGCTACCTTTTTGGGCTGTGCGCCTACTCCCGAAACAAAAGACAGATTATGGCACGGATGGCAACCGTACAGATAGTTCAATCCTCTGTATATGTATTCCGGGTTTATCAGCTCGGGATACGAACGATGGAGCAGATAGTTCGTAATACACGCCTGAACAATGTTTCTGTTGCCTGCCCATCCGGCAGTGCTGATCCTTACTCCATACGGATTTTCTTTGTCTACTTCGGCAAGTTCTCCGGCATAAGCTTCTACCAAGGGCCTTACTTGCTTCTTGAACGCATTATCCATGAAAGGAATCATTTGTGCAATGACAGAGGCATTCCGGTTGAATTGTTCTAAAAGGGTGGGGAGCAGTTCGTTCATTCTTGTCTTGTAACCTTCATAGTCCGTTGAGCGCCAGAGTTCGAAAGCGGCTCTGCATTCGATGGATTTCATGAATTCAGGATTGCTGAATCGTCCGCTATACGTTTGTTCTTCGGGATTTGCCTGGTGGTTGTGTTCGTCGTCCCAGATGAAGCGAGCTACTCGCAGGGCTTCTTTGCTCAGTTCCGGATTGTAATCCTTCAATGCACGCGAAGCGGCTGCCAGCGAAATGGCTGTGCCATAATTCATGTGCGGTGTCCGGTTGGTGAATGCCCAACGGTCATCGGGAGTGCCACTTGTACGTCCGTCGGTTTGCAGACTATCCAGGCGAGGGTTATAAACCAGGTTATCCGTCTTGTTTACCGCATCTCCCAAATGGCGGTACTGATATAAATGAGACTCGTTGATTCCCGGAATGGCATAGCCTATCGCATTCACCTGCGCTACTAATTGCAGAACGCCGTGTTCAATCTGTTGCAATACATCGGGTTTGCCGTCGGGTACGTGTATTTCCGTATAACGTGTCTTTTGGTTAATGGTGGTTTCATCGCGGTTTACCCCAAAGCTCTCCCACAAAAGGGCGAAAGCCTGTACTACGGCATGTTGTGATCCGGTCTGGATATCGAAGTCTCCTGCATCGAACCATCCGCCGACGTTCAGGCCGGGGATATGCTCCAGTGGTTTGTACTTGTTGCCGGTGGTCGGTCCTTGTCTCCAACCGTCCCAATGGATGCGGTTGACGGGAGCTTGCAGGGCATCATCCAGATGCGCGGCGCCATGCCATACGCGATAGGCTTCGCGGACAAACATATGATCCATCTGTACAGGGAAGAATACGTCCAGTGTCGGGAACCATGCTTTCTGAAACACATCTGTTGCGATGGGGAAAGGTGCTGTGCGCTGGTCGCCATATTCCAGCATATAGATGCCCGGTTCTGTGATGGAGGAGAAATCAAATTGAAGGTAATTGTAGCGTGTGTACATTCCCCAGGTTTTGGGAGTGCCGGACAGGGCTTTGCTGAGGCTTCCGTCACTACACACCTTATATAAAGAGACGGTGGAGAGTGGCTTGTCATTTTTATCCAGTTCCACTACGGCCACCTTCTTTTGTGTTACGGGGCACAGAACGAAGCGTATAAAACGATATATTGAATAAAACGACACATCGCTTTATAATACAATAGGTTACGGGGAAAGATAGAAGGAACTCCCGCAAAACGAAACGTTTACGCAGGTTTAATTTCTGTTTACGTGGAGGGCTGTTTCGGCTGCATAGGTTTGGCGATTGCTTTAAATGAGCTTACATGAGGTTTACATGGTGTGTAAGTAGGATAGGAAGATAGCGGTTATATGCCGCTTTTTTTATGCCTTGTTTTGGATTATATGTTTCTAAAATATTCCA